>Ga0306867_1000205_pt1 | contig 37539 bp, 33 predicted proteins | sample AntRauTorckE6831_FD_190432 | JGI IMG/M metagenome (GOLD analysis project Ga0306867, IMG submission 190432) | Saline lake microbial communities from Rauer Islands, Antarctica - Metagenome Torckler E6 #831 (v2) (version 2) | ecosystem: Environmental > Aquatic > Non-marine Saline and Alkaline >...
ATAGGACTCTCTTTTCTTCAGGAATTCAATTAACGACTTGACACCTTCGGTTTCACTGTTTGATTCTTTCATCATCTTCTATGATCTCATGTGAAAAATTGAACCGTACCAGACAGATAAAACAATCCTTTGCCACTACCTGTAAGTTACGCTTCTTATTGCAATAGAAACAGGGAACCAGTGTAAAACTCATGAGCATTTAGTGGAATACAGAACTCATCAATTCCTGGGTTAAGCCCTCTTGCAACTTTTAATACGCACCGAAACTCGTCAAAAGAGCTTAAATTATATTATCACCTTTCAGTTATAAATACATTCACACAAGCCTCTAAACCCTATAAAACGCTCGCCTTATTAGGCTTACAAAGTCGGGTTGCGTTAATTTAGATTTATTCTACATAAGCTTTGAATCAGTCTCAAATATCCACTAACTTAGATCTGTTCTAAATAACGAATAACCCAATAAAACTACAGAAAAACGCATGAACATCTCAAAACTGTTTCTGCCTGGTGTTTTGGCCATCACACTTTTTTCATGTGATGTCACCGATAGTAATACCGACAATCCCATTGAAACTCCCGAAACCTACGAATTTACCCGGAACGGGGAATCAACCGTCTCCTTTACCGGCCAGACAACCCGTATAAATATGGCCTCGGAATTAGTCAGTTCCATGCTCGATTTTGATAGTTCAACTGATGAGCTGCTTCTTCAAATGTACCGCAATCAAACCGCAGACGGTGGAAATACAGACCCCTTTTCCAGTTCTGCACTGAATGAATCTTCGAAAAGCGTAAAGGGTAAAGTTGCGGCCTCTGAAGATTATTTTTCATCCAACGCTACAGAAAGTGCTGAACTCAAAAACCAATTCGAAGAGTGGATATCAAACCAGATCTCAGTCGTTTATCCTAACGAAAACAGTTTGGCAGAAGAGGGTGTTGCGGGCCAAATTGCTGACGGTTCATCAACCCGGTATGTGAACGAAAAGGGATTTGAGTATAATCAACTGGTGGGTAAGAGTTTAATCGGTGCCCTGATGGTTGATCAGATGCTCAACAACTACCTCAGCAGCTCGGTTTTGGATGCCGGCACAAATCGTGATGATAACGATGAAGGAGTCCTCGATGGAGACTCCAATTATACAACCATGGAACACAAATGGGATGAAGCATATGGCTATCTCTATGGAGCTGCTGCAAACCCGGCAAATCCAACACCAACTGTCGGTGAAGACGATGAATTTTTGAACAAGTATCTCGGACGGCTTGAAGACGATGAGGATTTCGCAGGAATTGCACAGGACGTTTTTGATGCTTTTGCCCTCGGGCGCGCCGCCATCACAGAAGGAGCCTATAATATTCGGGATGAACAAGCTCAGATTATACGGGAGAAGATTTCAACCCTTATTGCGGTTCGTGCCGTCTACTATCTGCAGTCCGGCAAGAACGCTCTTGACCAAAACAACCCGAACTATGGCACAGCATTCCACGATCTGTCAGAAGGCTACGGCTTTATTTTCAGCCTGCAGTTCACGCGGGTGCCGGGCAGTAGCGGGCCATACGTCACAAAATCTGAAGTTGACGGGTTTCTGACTCAGCTAAATCAAGGCAACGGTTTGTGGGATATCACCCCTCAAACACTTGACGATATCTCAGAGAGCATTGCTGACAAATTCAGCTTCACCCTTGAAGAAGCGACAAATTAAATTTAATAAATGGAAACGGCCGGCGCTAATGGGCTCCCGGCTTTTGTATTGAAGCATTATGAAAAAATTGGCACTTATTTTATTGAGTCTCTTATTTGCCTGGAGCTGCACCGATAGCTCAACATCCGGTCTGAATGAAGATGACTTCGCCCGCGAAGCGATTCTTGTTAACTGGGCAGACAACATTATTATTCCCGCATTTGAAGATTTTGCAGCGAAGACCAGCGCATTAAAATCAGCCACTGAACAATTTTCAAACAACCCCACTCAACAAACGCTTGCTGAGCTTCGCCAAGAGTGGGTTGAAAGCTATACCGCCTGGCAGCGTGTGTCTATGTTTGAGATGGGAAAAGCGATGGAACTCCGCTACCGGGACAACCTGAACATCTACCCGACAGATACGGACGAGATCCTTGAAAACATCCGTGAAGGAACGTACAACCTTGAACTTCCGTCACTAAATAACAGCCAGGGATTTCCGGCACTGGACTTTTTGCTGTACGGCCTTGATGAATCAGACCAAGAACTTCTTAGTTATTATACTACTCATGAAAATGCGGACTCTTACAAAGGCTATGTCACAGATGTTGCAACTCGTATAGATACTCTTACTGGTACCGTACTTGAAGAGTGGCAAAACGGCTATCGCGATGAATTCGTGAGCAACTCCGGCAACGGCGCCAACTCCTCCCTCGATATGATGGTCAACGATTATATCTTTTACTACGAAAAAATACTGAGGGCAGGCAAAATCGGAATTCCCGCCGGAGTATTTTCCGGAACTGCTTTGGATGGACACATAGAAGGGTTTTACAGCAAAGTTTACTCAAAATCACTGTTTTTAGAATCCCTGAGGGCTTCACAAAACTTTTTTAACGGACGCCATTTTGGATCGCAAGCAACCGGTGAAAGTCTCAGCTCGTACCTTGAATTTCTAAATTCAACGAAAGACGGCTCCGCCCTATCTGGCCTGATTAATAGTCAGTTCGAAGAAGCCCGGCTGAGAGCAGAAGGATTAGAAAGCAACTTAAGCGATCAAGTGAAAAAAAATAATACTAAAATGCTGTCGGCATATGACGCCCTTCAGAGAAATGTCGTTTTTATGAAAGTAGATATGCTTCAGGCACTCAATATTAATGTCGATTACGTTGACGCCGACGGTGATTAACTTTTGAGCACTTCTTCGATCAGGGCATATTTTAACAGAACGTCGAACGGTGCTCCGTTAGCCGTTTTCAGAATTCTATTCGGCGTGTTGATGCTGATCAGCATCATTCGGTTTGCTGCAAACGGCTGGATATATAAACTGTATATCGAACCTGACTTTCACTTCTCCTACGCCGGGTTTGAATGGGTACAGCCACTTGGCAGTTACACGTACATCTTATTTTTGATCTGTGGACTCTCCGCCATTTTCGTATCCCTTGGGCTAAAATACCGAATTGCCATTATCACCTTTTTCCTGAGCTTCACCTACATCGAGCTCATGGATAAAACCACCTACCTGAACCACTACTATTTCATCAGTATCCTCAGCTTCCTGATGATCTTTCTGCCGGCAAACGCCTACTTCTCGATGGATGCATTCAGAAACAAACAGTTGCGTTCTCAACAGGTTCCGGCATGGACTATCGACTCCATCAAACTTCTGTTATGTATTGTCTACTTTTACGCGGGCCTTGCAAAACTCAATTCCGACTGGTTGATCCGTGCGATGCCTCTCGAAATCTGGCTGCCGTCTAAATATTCACTTCCCATCCTCGGAGATCTCTTTCAGCAATCTTGGTCGCACTACGCATTCTCTTGGGCGGGGGCACTCTATGACCTTGCCATCCCCTTTTTACTGCTTATCAGGCGGACCCGTGTTTTAGCCTTTGCCCTGGTCGTTGTTTTCCATCTCCTCACCCGGGTGCTGTTCCCCATCGGCATGTTTCCGTATATCATGATTTTAAGCGCGCTTATCTTTTTTGATGCGGGCCTGCATAACAAAATCCTCAGCTATCTGTCGCGGTGGTTGAAAATCAGCAAGAGTATGTTTGATAACTCAGAGATTTACACATTCCCAAAAAAGTGGGTGAAAAAAGCCTCCATAGCTTTGATCACCCTGTTTTTCATACTCCAGCTTACCATCCCGTTCCGGTATCTACTCTACCCTGGAGAACTCTTCTGGACCGAGGAGGGCTACCGTTTTTCGTGGCGCGTGATGCTTATGGAAAAAACAGGATACGCCAATTTCAAAGTTGTTAATCCTGATTCGGGGCAACGTTTTTATGTAGACAACACACAGTTCCTGACGCGTTTTCAGGAGAAGCAAATGTCGTTCCAGCCCGACTTTATTCTTGAATACGCACATTTCCTGGAAGATCATTACGAGCAGCAGGGTATTGACAATCCCGAAATATATGTGGACAGCTACGTTGCGCTCAACGGCAGGGGAAGCCAGCCATACGTAAATCCGGACATCGATCTGACGACTATAACAGAATCACAAAACCGCCAAACCTGGTTAATGCCTTTCAATGATGACATTAAAGGATTGTAGTCTTTTACTTTTTTTTCTGCTTCTTGCCGTGCCCGCTTTCGGTCAGCACCGGATATCAGGATATGTCACCGACAGGGACACCGGTGAACCTATTGCAGGCGTAGACATTTACGACAATAATGCCGGAAAATCGTTCCACACCGATAAAAACGGTGAATATGTAATCAACGATCTGCCTAACGGTACCTATAATCTCTACTTTTTTAAACTCGGCTATGAGGTACTCAACCGATCACTTGAAGTACAGGAGGAAGATTTAAAAGAAGCCATTCAGATGGAGCCACTGAATCGGAAGATGTCAGAGGTTGCTATTATTGAACAGCGCAGCAAAATGTTTGCGTTAAACCGGCTAAGAGAAGTGGAGGGCACATCTATCTATGCTGGGAAAAAAAATGAGGTTATATCACTTGAGCAAATGACCGTTAACACCTCCTCAAATAATGCGCGCCAAATTTACGGGCAGATTGCTGGTTTAAATATTTTTGAATCCAATGACGCCGGTCTGCAGCTCAACATCGGTGGCCGCGGACTAGACCCGAACCGGTCGGCAAACTTTAATATTCGTCAAAACGGGTACGATATCAGTGCCGACGTCCTGGGGTATCCCGAAAGCTATTACACGCCGCCCGCTGAGGCATTACAGGAAATCCAGATAATTCGTGGTGCCGCTTCTCTGCAATACGGCACTCAGTTTGGCGGGCTCGTCAATTTCAAAATGAAGAAGCCAACCCGCGATAAGGTTCTGGATGTGGTGTCGCGGCAATCTGTTGGGTCTAACAACCTGTTCACATCATTCAACAGCGTGAGCGGTACTTCTGGCAACGTGGGCTACTATGGCTATTTTAATTATAAAAACGGGGATGGTTTTCGTCCGAACTCCGGATTCGAATCCCGAAATATCTATCTATACACTGACTATGAGTTCAGCGATAACACCAGGGTAGGACTTGATGTAACATACCTTTACTACCTTGCGCAGCAGCCCGGCGGCCTGACGGACGCGCAATTCTATCGCGACCCGTTCTTTAGCAACCGCACCCGCAACTGGTTTGAAGTAGACTGGAAAATAGCATCCCTGCGGCTTGATCATCAGTTTTCATATAAAAGAAGGTTAAGCGCGATTGTGTATGGGCTTGATGCATCCCGAAAATCCGTTGGCTTTAGAACAAACCGTGTGTCGCAGCAGGACGACCCGGACTCCCCTCGGGACCTGATTCTCGGTAATTTCAATAACTGGGGAGCGGAAGTCCGCTTTTTAAGCAGATATTCCATCGGTGAAAGAAACGCCGTATTCCTGATTGGAAGCAAATTCTACCGCTCGAATAACACATCCGTACAGGGACCGGGAACTGCTAACTCGAACGCCGATTTTTCACTTGCAGACACGCAGTTTCCCGACTATCCAAATCAGTCTGATTTCACCTATCCGAATCGAAACGTAGCGCTTTTTGGTGAACACATCTTTTATATCAGCGACAATTTATCAATCACACCCGGCTTTCGGTTAGAGCACATAAAAACTCAGAGCGAAGGAACCTATAAGAGAGTCAATTTTGACCTGGCCGGCAACCCCATCCAGAACCAAACGTTTGAAGACAACAGAGCCTTCGACCGTAATTTTCTGCTGTTAGGACTCGGCATAAGCTACTACGCTGATGCAACGACTGAACTGTACGGTAATATTTCACAAAACTACCGGTCGGTGACCTTTAATGATATTCGAATTGCAAATCCAACATTTCAGGTGGATCCCAACATCACGGACGAAGACGGGTTTACAGCCGATGTCGGCATCAGGGGGCGGTTAGGTGAAAGCGTATCGTACGAACTGGACGGGTTTGGTTTGATATACGACAACCGCATTGGGGAAGTATTACGGGCAGAAACGAGAGTGAATGCGAGCGGTGAGATTGAAGAAACCGGCCGCGTGGTTCGGTTCAGAGGTAATATCGGCCGGGCATTTATGTACGGTATTGAGAGTCTTGTTGAAGTGAATGCCCTCTCCTTGCTTGGGTTTGACCAACGTGATATCCGGTTTACATTTTTTGTCAACAGTGCTGTAACCCGGTCAGAGTATCTAAACTCTGAGGTTCCCGGTGTGGAAGGGAATATGGTGGAGTTTGTACCCGCAATAAATATGAAAACCGGGCTATCGTTCGGGTATAACAATCTAATCGGCTCAGTGCAGTACACCTATTTGTCAAGCCAGTACACCGACGCTTCCAATGCACAACAAAATGTAAATGACAATCAGAGCGGCATCCGGGGTGAGATCCCGGCTTACAGTGTTATGGATTTGTCTCTCTCCTGGTCATACAAGTCCATCACACTGGAATCAGGCATCAACAACGTGTTGGATTCGCTCTACTTCACGCGCCGCGCAACCGGCTATCCAGGCCCCGGCATAATTCCCTCCCCGCCGCGTACATTCTATGCGACGCTGCAGCTTAATTTTGGGAAGTGAGGTAGAAAAGAGCTCATTATTCAAAGAGTCTTATTTATCAATGAGGTGAGCTTTTTTGAGCGATCCGATCCGTCAGCCGGCAGATACCCACGACCTTCCAGAAGCCTCGGGGCAGAAGTTGTCTAAAACAAGTCTTCATACTGCAACCGACCAATTGCTGATAATTATCAAAAACCTATACTGTTGTCAGCTGCTTTTGAGTTCGCACTTTTTCAGATAAATACCTTTAAGTATTAGCACAATACGCCGATACACAATTGTCTTGGCATTATCATATTTATACCCCAGCGTCATTTTTACCTGGGTAGTTATAAATGACAAGTTTTACTATTTATCAATTAATAACTAATTATCGAGGTTACATCTTGAAAACAATCATTTCTTTTTTATCAATTTCAATAATTCTTCTCTTCACACAATCATGTGGAACAATTATGCAGGGTACAACTCAGCAAGTTGGTATAAGTAGCAGTCCTAGCGATGCCAGTGTTACTATTAATGGACAAAATTATGGTAACACGCCTATGATTCTTGATTTAAAGAGAAAAGACTCCCACATGGTGAAGATTCAACTTGATGAGTATGAACCCTATGAAACTAATTTAACACGCAGTACAAGTGGATGGGTTTGGGGAAATATCGTTTTTGGTGGTTTGATCGGATTAGCCGTTGACGCTGCTGCAGGAGGAATGTATAAGCTTTCTCCAGAGCAAATTGAAACAGAATTGAAAGCTCCTCTTTCAAATGCTTCAACTAACAAAAGTGGCCTATTTATTGCAGTAGTTCTTAATCCTGATCCATCTTGGGAAAAAATAGGTTCATTAAGATCAAGTGAGTAAAATTTAAATAATTACTCATAGAAATATATTGCGTGTAGGGCTAAGCAAATTTTATACTTAACCTAAAAGCAATATTGTCAATATTTTTAGTCGACATAACCCGCGCGATCTTCCCGAAGCCTCGGGACTGGCGTTTTAACCAGCTGAAGCCTCAAACCAAACTGTCCGCAAACAAAAAAAGCCACTCACAATGTGAGTGGCTTTTTGAGCGATCCGGACGAGATTCGAACTCGCGACCTCCTGCGTGACAGGCAGGCGTTCTAACCAGCTGAACTACCGGACCAATATATCAATAAAAGTTATTCAAGTGCCGGATGTCAAATTCAACCTCCCGCCTGCCGTGGCAGTGCGTTCCCCCGAAGGGATCCGTCGGCTGACGGATAACCAGCTGAACTACCGGACCCAGTCATTAAATTCACCAAAAAATACTACCTAAGGCATTTTTTGACAGACCTAAATATACTATGCTCTTTAGTACGATGTCAAGAGCAGAATAAAATGAGTTCAAAAAAAATGAGGACCACAAAATCAATTGTGATCCTCTATCGGGATGGTGATGGGATAAAAGCTTAATGTCTACAATAAATCGCTTATTGAACCAGTAAGTTCGTCACTCATAGGTTCTACTTTACTTCTAAACCTTCTGATCAAGTTTCCGTTCCTGTCGATTAAGAATTTTTCGAAATTCCAGTTTATCTCGCCCTCAAAGTCTTCGTTTTCTGTTGTCGTGAGATAGTTGAACAGCGGATGGATATCGCCTCCCTTCACTGATACTTTTGAAAACATCGGGAACTCGACGCCATAATTTACTTCGCAAAATTGGAGAATCTCCTCGTCTGATCCGGGTTCCTGTCCGCCAAAGTTATTCGCCGGGAATCCCAGGATGGTTAATCCCTGATCGGAGTATGTTTCGTATAGTTCCTGCAACCCTTTATACTGAGGCGTGTAACCGCACTCAGAGGCCGTATTTACGATCAGAATTACATCACCGGCGTATTTTTCGAGAGTGATCTCTTCACCATCTATGGTAGTAGCTTCTGTTTCGTAAATAGTTTTGATTTCTGTTGCTCCCATCATCAATAATAAAAATGGAATTATTATGAATATTTTTAATTTCATATCGTTGTGTTGTAAGTTCATTAGTTAAAGGCGAAAATCTCTAACAGCATTCCCTATTTTGAAAAAATTAACGATTCTTTCTCTCTTTCTCATAGTGCTTCTTCCTGTCTCTTCGAAGGCACAAATGTTTTCAGTTGGTGAAACGGAAGAGCGCCAGCCGCTCCGAATTCAATCATACAGCACGATCGGTATCGGCATTGAGTTCGCTGATTTTGATTTCACCGGCAGCGACTTACCGGTTAGTGATCAGGCCGCATTTCAAGGAAATATTTTCAGATTGCGTTTCGAAAATCCCGGGCTTAATATTTCAGCCGGGTTTGGCGGTTCGCTCACGGGTATTGACGACTACTCGTATGTAAATATTAATGCGCTTCTTTATAATGATTTTCCACTCATCCGTACACAACAATTCATATTAGCATTGCCGATTCAAATCGGCACCGACCTGAAGAGCGTTCAGGTTGATCGATCCAGCAACAATTTTCAGCAGAGTTCATTTTCCATCGGGACCGGAGCCAGCCTGAGATATCAAATCAACCGCCGGGTAGGTGCATCACTGCGGGCAACACCTAATCTTGGATTTAGTTTTTCACAGGGAAACCTCTTCGGCGGACGTCTGTTCAGGGGCATCACAACAGCTCGATTTTACTTTAATGAGGTGTTCGGCTCATCCACACTCGTATTTGGATATGACTTTGACTACCGAGATTACAATATTGAAGGCTCCCAAAACGACTACCGCTATCTTTCTCATGCCATCACCATCGGTTTAGCATTTTAAGCATATGAAAACTGAAAAACTGATTCTGGAACTTGAATCACTTTGTGAAAAACTTGGCTATACTATTCGGAAGGAGCGCGGAAGCTTTCGTGGCGACCAGTGTATTATTGAAGGAGAAATGCTGATTGTTATCAATAAAAATAAACCTCCTCAATCGCAGGCTGCAATTCTGGCCAGGGTTTTAAGAAGCGATCGCGCCGAGGAGGTGTTCATCAAACCAGCCGTTCGAAAAGAGCTGGAAGATCTCTGGGCACGGATTGATCGCTTCAGCGAACCTATTGAAGACTCGTAAATCGGATACCATGAAATGTACCTTTTTGGGAACAGGAACATCGATGGGTGTTCCCGTTGCCGGTGGATTTGGAAGTGATAAATTAAACGGTGATCCTAGAAATCAGCGGTACCGGTGCTCCATTTGGATTGAAACAGACGATACCTCCCTCATTGTGGATACAGGTCCGGAGTTCAGGCTTCAGACCATTCGATCGAACGTCAGAAGAGTTGATGCTGTGCTTATCACTCATGAGCATATGGATCATATTGCCGGTCTGGACGACCTCAGGGCGTTCAATTACGTGCAAAAATCGGCTATCCCGCTCTACACAAGTCCGCAAACTGCACACTCAATTAAGCATAGGTTCGACTATATGTTTGGGGAGAACAAGTATCCGGGTTCCACCAACGTGGATATTCATGAGATAACCAATTCGTTTGATTTCAACGACCTCACCATCACGCCCCTCTCCTACAATCATGGAAAAATTGATGTTCAGGGCTATCGCATTGGCGATCTTTCCTATATGACCGACGTGAAGTCTGTTCCTGATGAAACCAAAGAGAAGGTAAAAGGGAGTAAAGTTCTGATTTTAAGCGGACTCCGGTGGGCGCCGGAACACCCCACTCACCTAACCATTCCCGAAGCGGTGGAACTGGCGGACGAACTTGAGGTAGAACAGACCTATCTTATCCATATGAACTCATACGTGGATCATCAGTATAGCAATGAAAAACTGCCCGCCCACGTAAAGCTGGCCTACGATATGCTTGAGATTAATCTTTAGTCTCTAAGTTCGATAACTAAATCATTAATGCAGGACTCACCACCGGCCCTTCTTGAGAGTGCTCATCTTTTGAACGCGCTGGCGAAAACGTTCAAACGAATCGGCACAGCCGGATGAGTTTAACAAGGGTTTGCTTCGTGGCTTTGATCGAGAGTCGCAGCCGTTCTAGGTTTCTTGCCCTCGCAAACACACCCCTGGTTTTTGAAAGGCTCGCGCTGCGATCTTTCTCTCATCTGTCCCCTCTCGGAGAGGCTGTGAGAAAATTGATTTCCAAAGATTTTACACCTAAGTAAATTAAGGTTTCTGTTAAATTCAGCACTACCAGTCTTTCTGACTCACCCCCGACCCCTCTCTATCTCGCCCTGCGGGACTTGACAGAGAGGGGAGCTTCGAAATAAATTCGTAGCCTTAAAAAAGTTAAGTTGGTTGGAACCCGAGTCTTTAAATTCTCACAACCTCTCCGAGAGGGGTTTTGGAAGCTTTCAAAATGGTTTGTTCCCAATCTGTAACTGGTAGACGCTCGTCTTGCCTAAAAGTAAGGCAGCACTATTTAGAAGGTGACAGAATGATTCAATTTTACTACGCCTGTAATGTCGATTAGGGAGAAAGTCTACGGCCTTGATGGGTGGAGCTCATTTTTTGAACGCGACAGCGAAATGGCATCATAGCCCTACCTGCGCTGAAGCTACGGAAGGCAAACGGGAGTTTTTCCCACAACGGGATGCCCTGGGCAGCTTACTTTCTTCTTTTAGTCCCGATTTTGCGGGGTGGCGGTCCACCAGTCCCTTTGGGAAAAGTATGAGGAGAAAACGTCGTGTTGGGCATCTATCACCTGTAGCATTTACCGAAATTGAATACCGATATAAACAATAGTTTGGAGATCTGATGGACGCCCCTCTCAATCTCCCCTTGTTAGGGAAGACTTCTTTCCGGATGATTAAAAAATGACGTTTTTAGTATCAGGTAAGACCTACTGTTTCCTGATCTTTTTTAAACTGCTCTACCACTTTCTTAACATCCTGATCGTGATCGAGATTCAGCACCATTATGACGTTCTCCGTCTCAACAACCGCAAGATTATCAACCCCAATCAGAACAATCTGCTTCCCGCTGTTAGACTGTACCAGGTTTGATTTAGAGTTAAGCGCTACCGTATGTTCGGGGTCAAGCGCATTTTGCTGATCATCCTTATCTGACAGATCGTGAACAGATCGCCAGCTGCCCACATCATTCCAGCCAAATTCAGCCGGAATTACATGCACATTCTCCGCTTTCTCCATGATGCCGTAATCCACCGAAACGGACGGGCATACCTGATAAAAATCCTCAACATCCGCATCATTCATCTCTGACTTGATCAGCTTCTGTGTCAGCTCATAAATTTCGGGCAGATGCTGTTCAAACGCGTTAAGTATGGCTGACGTCTTCCAGATAAACATCCCGCTGTTCCAAACGTAGTCGCCTGATTTCAGAAACGTCTTTGCAGTCTCCAGGTTCGGTTTTTCTGTGAAGTTTTGGACGGAATAGGCGGAATACTTTCCGGCTTCATTCTTTTTGCCGCTGTTATATTTAATGTAACCGTAGCCGGTTTCCGGTCGGTTTGGCTTGATCCCAATGGTGATAAGTGATTCCGTTTCTCCCGCCAGATCCCCGGCACTTTTGAGAACCTCCAAAAACGTCTCCCGGTTTTCAATTCTGTGATCGGCCGGCAATACAACCATCGTCGATTCCGGATCGATTTTGTAGAGAATTGCAGCGGCAGCAGCCACGCACGGAGCAGTATTCCGGGCAACCGGTTCTCCAATAATCTGATGAGCAGGAACGGAAGGAAGCTGATTTTCCACAAATGGAATATAGTCGGTATTGGTGACCACAAGTACATTTTCGCTGTTTATATCAGGCGCAAGACGACGCACTGTCTGCTGAATCATTGTTTCTTTTCCAAACAGTTTCAGGAATTGTTTGGGATGTTTGCTGGTACTTTTTGGCCAGAAACGTGTGCCGGTTCCACCCGCCATTATCACTGCGTACGTCATATGAAATCTCTTCTGTTTTTACCTTTTTTCGGCAGACTATGTTAATTGCTTAATGATCTGCTCCGCTTAGACCATTCAACCCGAATGATGCATACCGATTTAAATATGCGCCTAAATTAACGTGAATAGAACATAAGAGCTAATATTAAGTGGCCTCTTTTTTTATAAGATCAAAGAATACCAGACTCCAACAACGATTGAGCACGATGTGGGTTACCGACGATTTCCATCAATGAACTACCTCGGGGCAGAGTCCATAATTATTTTGCTAAAATACGAATATTTGGGTGAGTGTCGAGACAGTCCAAAAAGGGACATACTAAGTTGATAAGTTTAAATAATTTAGACTTTAAATCCCTCTCTATTAGATAGAGAGGGAAATAGGGTGAGTCTGAAGAAGATTCTTAAATTATTTAAGCAGATTCCGGGGTATAATACTTTTGGGACAGCTTCGAAATTAAACCACTTATGAATTAAAACAACACTCCGGTTAATCAGCACCTCAATCCAGTTCATGCTTGAAAAACATTCACTCACTTCACCGTCAATCCTGAAGGATGTGATTCACTTTAGAGAGCGTAAAACTAAACTCTGTACCATCTCTGCTGCTTTCAATGCTAAGTGTCTCTCCATGTGCTTCAATGATATGCTTTACGATAGACAGCCCAAGTCCGGTTCCGCCCTTTTCCCTTGAACGGGATTTATCTACCCTGAAAAAACGCTCTGTAACCCGAGATATATCTTTAGGGTCAATTCCTATCCCGGTATCTTTTACATATAAAAGAACTCGGTATTTTCCTTCAGTATTTGGTTTTACGCCAATCTCAACAGAGCCGTCCTGCACATTATATTTGATGGCATTTTCAATCAGGTTAACCAACACCTGCTTTATCTGATTGCGATCGGCCTTTACCTGGAGGTTTTTATCAAACTCCTCAACCCGTATCATTATATTCTCTTTTTGTGATTTATACTGAAGGTTTTCCACTACGTCAAGCACAAGATCGTGCAGATAAATATCCTGAAAATTGGATTTCAGCTCCCCGGTTTCAAGTTTTGAAATCTCCATCAGATCTTTCGTCAGGTAGGTGAGACGATAGACATTCTTCATCGCTTTTTGCAGAAATACCTCGTTAACCTCCGGATCATCAAGCGCCCCGTTGAGGAGTGTTTCAAGAAATCCCTGAATAGCAAAAATTGGTGTTTTCAGCTCATGAGAGATGTCGCCAATAAACTCTTTACGGTAGTTCTCGATCTTATTCAGCCTCAAAATCTCTTTCTCAATCGTCTTACTGGCCATAATCAGTCGTTTAGTCAGGAGATCAATCTCATCACGCCGCTTGATCGTTACATTATTATAGTCCTCAAATGTCTTTCGGGTGATATTTTTAGAGATTTGATGGAGCATCCGAAACCGGCGTCGGTTAATGAAAAACAGATTGAGGTAGATGATCAACCCTACGGACAGGGCGCCAGCAACTGTGAATAAGATGATGTCCGGTGTTTGGGCCTCAGTTCCAAATCTCAGAATGATGAAGAGAACGATAGCGGTGCCAAGAGTGCCGGGAAGAGATGACCGAAGCGCGAATGCTGACAGATATGAATTTTCAGAAGCGTCTTTATTCATTCCTTAAATCTGTACCCAACCCCTTTGACGGTTTCGATGTAGTGATCGCCCAGTTTTTCTCTGATTTTCCTAACATGCACATCCACGGTACGATCCACCACGTACACATTGTCTCCCCAAACCTTGTTCAAGAGCGTTTGCCGGTCCCTCACTTTTCCCTTTCGCCCGGCCAGGTAGTACAGTAGCTCAAACTCTTTCCGGGGAAGCTGAAACTCTTCATCCCCTTTGGTTACGATATACCGATCTTTATCAATTTCAAGATCGTGAACAACCAGTTTTTTAATTTCTTCTTCTGATTCATCGTATCGCCGGAGAACCGCCCGTATCCTTGAGATAAGTTTTGTGGTGCTGATTGGTTTCGTTACATAGTCGTCTGCACCGGTGTCCAGCCCTTCAACCTCTGTTTTTTCATCGCTTCTGGCCGTTAGAAAGATGATCGGGATTTTCTGCAACTCAGGATCGGAGCGCATTTTATCACACACTTCGAGCCCGTCCATTTTAGGCATCATAATATCCAGCAGCACCAGGTCGGGGTGGTGTTCCCGGGCAACGCGAAGCGCCTCTAGGCCGTCTTCTGCTTTCAAAACACGATATCCTTCTTTTTTGAGATTGTATTCAATTAGGTCTAAAAGATCCTGCTCATCATCTACAACTAATACGGTATGTGCTGCCAAAATGATTGGATTAATTTCAAATTTTGTACTTGGCCGCCCAAAAAGGGCGTTATCCCTCATCCCGAATCCTCGGGACGGGATCTCTATCCGTTGATAATGATTGAGATACCGGATCGGGGTCCGGTATGACGGAATAAGCAACATATTTAAAAATTCCGCGCCCTTTTGGACACCCTCGTCAGCTTATAATACTAAATAGGTGTTAACAAACTATTACCTTTTCATTTCTCCCAGAGCTTGCTTCACAATATCCGAGATACCCGCATCAGGGTTGTTCGAAATGATCTTTGACACCACCTTATTGGCATCCTGTTTTCTGAATCCAAGTGCCTGCAGGGCTGATACCGACTCTTCCCGCCGATCACGCATTTGCCCGTTGTCTGACACAATCGACGGCTCTGATTCATCAAACAGTTTATCTTTCAGCTCCAGAACCATTCGCTGCGCTGTTTTTTTCCCAATACCTGAAATTCCTGAGAGCGCGCCCGTATCCTGTGTAACAATAGCCTGGATCAGTTCATGAGCGGGCATGCCGCTCAAAATAGTCAGCCCGAGCTTTGGACCTATTCCCTTCACCGTTATCAGCCGTTCAAAAAGATTTTTTTCCTTCTGTTCCGAAAATCCAAACAAGCGCTGATCGCTGTCTGTGAAATGGTGGTAGATCAACAGCTGAATCTTGCTTCCCTCTTTAGGGAGCTTGTCCTGCGTTTGAGTAGATACCTCCACACTGTATCCAACGCCCGAGACATCAATAATTAACTGTCCCGTTATTTTTTTTGCTACTAAACCGTTCAGATATGCTATCATTTCCTGCTCACTATTTTACGCGGTCCGGGTTATCCTGAATAAACGCAGCCCAGCTCGACTTTCTGTTATTTTGATGTGTCGCTTTTTTCCCGCCAGCCGGAATTGCACCTGATTTCGTATGATGGCACCAAGCCACGGCAAGAGCATCCGTTGCGTCATTGCTCAGCTTTTCATCCGGTAGTGTAATCATCCGTTCCAGCATGAATGCCACCTGCTTTTTGCTGGCGTTACCGTTTCCGGTAATCGCTTTTTTCACCGTTTTGGGATAATACTCTTCCACATGCAGCGACTGATTCGTAATGGCAAGAATGGCGGCGGCTTGTGCACGGCCCAGTTTCAGCATGGCAAGAGGGTCAACGCCATACACCGGCGTTTCAACGGCGCACTGTGTCGGCTTATGCTTTTTGATCAGCTTAGTCACCTCATCAAAAATATACTGCAGGCGGTCGTTATGATTCTCCATCTTTTCCATCCGCAAAACATCACAAAGCTCAGCGGTGTACGATCCGTTCTGTTCAACAAGAATTGCCACACCTGTTGAGCGGGAACCGGGGTCTATGCCAAGAATTTTTTTAACCATAATGTTTACTGCTTCAATTTTAATGACTTGGTTACTTTTTTGACCCATCCCCGGCCCCTCCCTACTGCGCCCTTGCGGGACTTAGTAGGGAGGGGAGCTTTGGAATAAAACCTTCAACTATCAGAATCAGTCTTCCTTTAATCAATGGGTATGAATCAATACCCTATATATTTCCGATGTTTTAGCTTTTGGTGCTTGCAAATCACTTCGTTACACCCTTCGTATTATGTTCTGCACGACCATAATGATCTCCCCTCTACGAGAGATCTCCGTTAATTTTCACAACCTTGAAGGGATGCTCCACATAAAGATCAGACTGCATTTCAAGATACAGTCTCTAAACAACTACTTATCCAGTTGAAACAGGATATCGAGCTGCCTACACCAATCAACCAATACACTAATAACCAAATCCCCCTATTCCTCATCAGCATAAAGCTTCACAAGGCCGTCGATCATCTCCTCAGATATTCCTGAGGTTACAAACCCTCCGTCGTGATAAAGGTTCTGCATGGTCACTTTTTTGGTGAGGTCAGAGAAGAGTGTAATGCAGTAATCGGCGCATTCATCCGCGCTTGGATTGCCAAGTGGTGCAATTTTCTCAGCAAAGGTGTACATGCTGTCGAACCCTTTAATGCCGGCGCCCGCTGATGTTTTGGTTGGCGCCTGTGACACCGTATTCACCCGAATGCCGCGTTCAGCCAGCCGGCTGCCATAGTTTCTGGCGATGCTCTCCAGAAGCGCCTTAGCGTCATTCATGTCGGAATATTTGGAGAAAATACGTTGTGCACCGATATAAGTGAGTGCCACAACACTTCCGCCATCATTTAAAATCTCTTCCTTCTCGGCAAAGTGGAGCACTTTATGCAGCGAGATAGCTGAAATGTCCAGCGTTTGGTTGTACCAGTTATAGTTAAGGTCTTTATATTCTTTCTTCTTGCGGATATTTGGTGACATCCCGATAGCGTGCAGGATAAAGTCGACGCCACCCAGCTCCTCTTTCACCTGCTTCATCAGTTTTTCGACGTCCTCTTCATCAGACACATCACAAGCGATGATCGGCGAGTTGGTTTCTTCGCCGAGTGCGTCCAGGGTACCGAGCCGCAGGGCAATCGGGGCGTTCGACAAAACAAAATCGGCTCCTTCCCGCTTACAGGCCAGTGCAATGCGCCAGGCAATGCTCCGCTCATCGAGCGCACCAAAAATTATTCCTTTTTTTCCTTTTAACAGTCCGTACCCTTTTTGATCTGGCATATGTAACAAATATTAATTTCAGTTGGCTTTATTTCCGATCAAAATAACATGTTCAGCCATCACATCGAAATTTAGAGTTCGTCGGTTGCCTGTATACAGACATGGTATGTCTGTTAGACTGCAGAACAAACATTCACACCACTAATCAAGTTTCAAAATCGAGCGTTGGTTTGATTGAAACAGACATACCATGTCTAATTTTAGTTTCTTTCTCCCAATACGTTTGGCCGTTCATTCAATAAACTTCCCAGTAAGCCAAAAATCTCTCTTTTTATAAATTCTGTATACAGACATGGTATGTCTGTTCGACTGATGAACAAACATTCACACCCCCAATCAAATTTCAAAATCGAGCGTTGGTTTGATTGAAACAGACATACCATGTCTAATTTTAGCTTCTTTCTCCCAATACGTTTGGCCGTTCATTCAATAAACTTCCCAGTAAGTCAAAAATCTCTCTTTTTATAAATTCTGTATACAGACATGGTATGTCTGTTCGACTGATGAACAAACATTCACACCCCCAATCAAATTTCAAAATCGAGCGTTGGTTTGATTGAAACAGACATACCATGTCTACATTATGAGAAACTTCGTATAGCAATTTTACATTTAAAGAAAATTATCCACATCGGATGTTGATAAGATCGGTGGATGTCCGTATTATTGGAGACTCTGCACTCGTGCATACAATTATACTTACTTATTGACTCGTTATGTTTGAAGATTTGTCTTCTAAAATAGAATCCGCCGTTCAGTCGCTGAAGGGTAAATCGAGGATCACGGATGTCAACATTGCAGAAACCGTGCGTGAAATACGCCGTGCACTGCTTGATGCCGATGTGAACCTTGAAGTGGCGCGTAAATTCACCGATGATGTGAAAGAACGCGTGATGGGTTCCGGTGTACTTACCAGCGTTAATCCCGGACAGCAATTTACCAAAATTGTGTTTGATGAGATGGTTACCATGCTCGGCGAAGAGCGTGTAGACCTGAATGTATCTCAAAACCCCCCGACCGTTATTCTTATAGCAGGACTGCAGGGCTCGGGTAAAACCACATTTGCAGGCAAACTTGCCCGCTATCTCAAAACTGAGAACAACCGCAATCCTATTCTTGCCGCGGCAGATGTCTATCGCCCGGCAGCCATCAATCAGCTGAAAACACTGGCTGAATCTATTGATGTGCCCGTCTATTCCATTCAACAAAAAGATCCGGTTCGTGTAGCAAAAGAAGCCGTATCGATGGCGAAAAGTCTGGCGCTCGACACCGTTATTATAGATACCGCCGGCCGTATGCACGTTGATGGGAAAATGATGGATGAAGTGGCGGCTATTAAAGCGGCTGTTAATCCAGATGAAATTCTGTTCGTTGTGGACGCCATGACGGGTCAGGATGCCGTCAATACAGCAAAAGCATTTAACGAAACGATCGATTTTGACGGCGTTGTGCTTACCAAGCTCGATGGTGATACCCGCGGGGGTGCGGCTCTGTCTATCCGGCAGGTAGTGAGCAAGCCAATCAAATTTATGAGTACCGGGGAAAAGCTCGACGCACTGTCGCCTTTTTACCCCGACCGCCTTGCGCAGCGTATTCTTGGCATGGGTGATGTTGTTTCCCTCGTGGAAAAAGCCCATAAGCAATACGATGAAGATCAGGCACAGAAACTGCAGAAGAAGATCAAGTCAGATAAATTTGATCTGGAAGATTTCCTCGAGCAGATACAGAAGATCAAGAAGATGGGGAATGTTTCCGATCTTGTTGGCATGATACCGGGAGCAGATAAGGCCGTTAAAGATGCTGATTTCAGCGAAGATTCTTTTAAGCCTATTGAAGCCATTATTCATTCCATGACTCCCGACGAGCGACAGGATCCAACACTGCTGAACGGCAGCCGGCGCAGACGAATAGCCAAAGGTTCTGGCACATCCGTACGTGAGATTAACGAGCTGATGAAGCAGTTTACACAGATGAAGAAGATGATGAAAACAATGTCTAAGATGAATAAAATGGGCCGTGCTATGGAAGGGCTCAAAAATCTGCCATTTGGCAATAAGTAACCGAATTAAACACACAAACCAACTAGGAGTAAATCATTGATTACGTTACGTTTACAAAGAAAAGGTAGGAAAAAGAGACCATACTATCACATTGTGGTAGCTGATAACCGCGCACCCCGCGACGGACGCATTATTGAACGTCTCGGCCGATTCGATAATGTTAGTGAAAGGAAAGAGTTAACTTACGATGAAGAACGAATCATACACTGGCTGAAAATTGGCGCACAGCCCAGCAACACCGTTCGCAACATCCTTAAGGGTGAAGGAATAATGTATAAAATGCACCTGATGCGATGGGGCAAGAGTGAAGAAGAAATTGAATCTGCCCTTACAGAATGGCGTGAAGCTAAAGAAGCCAAATCCGGTGAAGAATCTGTGAGCCGAAAAGAACAGCAAAAAGAATTACTGAAAGCTGAAGAGAAAGAATATAAAAAGCAGGTTGAAGAAAAAGCTGCTGCAGCTGCTAAAGAGCTTGAACGCAAAAAAGCTGAAGAAGCCAAAGCGAAAGAAGAGGCAGAAAAAGCCGCTAAAGAGGAAGCTGAAGAAGAGGCACCGTCCGAAACAGAAGCAGAAACCAAAACTGAAGCGAAAGCCGACGCTGAACCTGAAACCAAAGCTGCTGCTGAGGAAGAAGCTGAAACTAAGGATGACGACTCATCTGGTGAGGAATCTGAAGAAAAAGCAAAAGCCAAATCAGATGAGCAGGCTGCAGAAAAAGAAGACAAAAAAGAAGCTGCATCCGCTGAAGAGTCCAAAAAGGAAAAAAAATCTGCAGCAGAGGATTCTACTAATAAAGAGGAAGCAAAGGAAGAGCCTCCAAAAGAAGCGGAAAAGGATTCTGTTGATGAGTCTGAAAAAGTAAAGAAAGCTAAAGAGGCAAAAGCCAAAGAAGAGGAAGAGAAAGCTGCAAAAGAAGAGGCTGATTCTAAAAAAGAGGAAAAAGCTGAAGCTGAATCAGATGCGAAGAAAGAAGAAGCTCCTGCTGAAGAAGAAAAAGCTAAAGCAGATGAAAAGGAGACTACTTCCCAGGTATCAACAGATATGAACGCTAATGAAGCGATTGACCATATCAAAGATACGGATATTGAAGAACTGAAAGGCTTTGTACCCGACGATGAAGATCGTGTGACGGTTCAAAGAGCCTGGGAAAGTAAACAGTCTGATTAAGAACCGGACTAACACTAACCGGAGACAGTAATGAAATCCCGGTTGCATGAAATCGGACGCATTGGGCGTCCGCGCGGCCTCGACGGATGGGTTCGGTTTGAACCGGACAGCTCCTATACGGCCACATTGATCACCAAAAATAGGATCGTGTACATTAATGACCACCGATCCGGCTATCGTCCTCTGCGAATTGAAGAAGTTTACACAGAGGAAAAAAGGAATACAGTTTCGTTCTTTGTAAAATTTGATATGATCACCAACCGGACGTCGTCTGAGGAGATAAAAGACAAAGCTCTATTTTCAGACCAGTTTGATCCTGAAGATGAACCGACCGTCACGGAGGCCGAAGATTACGCCGGATACGACATCATCGCTGATGAAGGGAATGGTAATGAATCGATCGGGTCGGTCCTCGATATAATGGACAATCCGGCTCACTCCATTCTTGAAGTGAAAATCGGGAAAGGGTCAATGCTGATCCCTTTCGTAGACGAGTATGTGTCGGAGATTGACCACGGCAAGCGTCTCATCCACTGCCAGAATCTTGATCAGCTGATGGGGGAGGAGGAGTAGCGATGCTTCGAATAGATATCATATCCGCGGTTCCCGCTCTCCTTGAGAGTCCGCTCAGCCACAGCATTGTTGGCAGGGCAAGGAACAACGAATATGTTGACATTCACATTCATGATCTGCGGGATTATACGGAGGATAAGCATCTGAAAATTGATGACTATCCGTATGGCGGAGGAGCCGGAATGGTTTTAACGCCACAGCCTATATTCTCCTGCATAGAATCACTGAAAACAGACCGTGAGTATGACGACATCATCTTTACGGCGCCAAATGGTAAACAGTTTAACCAAAAAGCCGCCAACCGTCTGTCGGTCTCAAAGAATCTGATGATCCTTTGCGGCCACTACAAAGGCGTGGATCAGCGGGTTATTGATGAACTTATGACGGTTGAATACTCCATCGGAGACTATGTGCTCTCAGGCGGTGAACTTCCGGCCATGGTTATGACAGATGCAATCACGCGGCTCATTCCGGGTGTGTTGGGAGATGCAGAAAGTGCTCTTTCCGATTCATTTCAGTCTGACCTTCTTGAAGGTCCCGTGTATACACGTCCGGCCTCATTCAAAGGAAACGACGTCCCGGATGTACTAATGTCAGGTGATCATAAAAAAATTGACCAGTGGAAACACGATCAGTCGGTAAAGCAGACAAAAGAAAGACGACCCGATCTTTACAAGAAATTTGACAAGAATAACTAACGACAGTAATAAAGAATAAACCAATGGATAAACTAAGATTAATCGAACAAACAGTGATGCATGACGACCTGCCAAAATTTGAAGCAGGAGATACCGTAAATGTTCACTATCGTGTACGTGAAGGTGAAAAAGAGCGTATTCAGCAGTATGTGGGCGTTGTGATTAGTGAACGTGGAAGCGGCGCAAACAAAACTTTTACTGTTCGAAAAATGTCGAGCAACGTAGGTGTTGAACGTATTTTCCCACTTTACTCTCCATTTATCGCCAAGATAGAAGTGAAGAAACATGGAAGCGTCCGCCGTTCGAAACTATTTTATATCCGTGAGCGAACAGGTAAATCTGCCCGCATCAAAGAAAAGACAGCAGCTGAAGCCCCAAAAAAGAAAAAGTGAGTTTCCAAAGCAAATGGATTTCCGAGTCAGAAGTCCGTTTGCCTTTTAACCTGAGTTCGATTATAAAAAACGAATACAAAATTCTTCCGTCGGCTGACGGAGAAATTGCCCCTAAATAGGGATGCCTTTTGGCAAGAGGGGTGTTCATCGGTCTTTCTAAAATTCTGATGAACCTCCCCTTTTTTCGCCGCAGCCAATCCTTCGGGAAGTGGGACTTTCAATAACTTGGTTTATCAATCGAACCCAGATTTTTATATCACAATAGACACCTACATAGTGGATTTGCCTCAGGTAGCTGCGAATTCATCAAACCTGTATTAATATACCATTGATCCATGAAATTAATTCTGTTTGGACCTCCGGGAGCCGGAAAAGGTACTCAAGCCAAAAATATAAGTTCTCACTACAGCATTCCTCACCTCTCTACCGGCAACATTTTTCGGGCCAACATTAAGAATCAGACCGAGCTCGGCAAAAAAGTGAAGTCTATCCTTGATGCAGGCGAACTCGTGCCTGATGAAACTGTGGTTGATCTTGTTGTGGATGAACTTCAAAACGACACGTACAATAACGGCTATATCCTCGACGGCTTTCCGCGAACGATACCTCAGGCCGTGGCGCTGGACAAATACCTGGCCTTAGAGGATACCGCCATTGATCTGTTTCTAACGCTCTCCGTTCCCCAGGAAGAACTCATCAACCGCATACTCTCCAGAGGAGAAGGCCGCACCGACGATACACCTGAGAAAATAAAAACGCGTCTCGAAGTTTACTACAACGAAACAGAGCTCGTTCTGAACTACTACAAAAAACAGGAGATTGTTGTAAAGATTAACGGGATGGGATCTATCGATGAGATATTCAGACGGATTAGTACAGAGCTGGATAAGATTTAAGCTTTCAGTTTTAGAACCTCCAAAATAGCCGGCGTTACGTCCATCAGGCTTTTAGCGGATTGAAACGGCCCGGTATCGCCCTTCACAAAAAGAGGAACCGGATTACGGGTGTGGGTTTTTGTTGAGAGATCTTCCAGATTTCCGTGGTCGCTGGTTATGATAAGCGTGTCCCTATCATCCAGCTTATCCACTACGTGCATCAGGAATGGATCCAGCAGGTCCCTGATCTGATCCGCATTCTTCCGTTCCATACTGTGGCCGGCCTTGTCCGTCAAATAAAACTCATACAGCACCAGATCGTGTAATTTAGCAGCATCAGTCATTCGGTAGCCCGCCTGCTCTTTTGTAATAACCGGAACATCCAGCTTCAGTTTATCTCTCCATACATTCTGGATGATCTCTGCCGTAATTGCTTTCCCTTCAAGAAGATCCTCTACCCTGTTCAGCGGTATCCCTGCCGCCCGAACCATCATAGTTGTGGCGGTCCAGCGATCCCGTTTTTCCGCTCGCTCAAAGAAGATATCCGGATAGGCGTTCATGAATATGGGGCTCATTCCCAGTTCAATCACCCGGTGGAACAGACTTTGCTCCTCAAGCAGGTAGCGGGTTTTCGTGTAGGGAAACGGACCGTAATGCTTGCCGGCAATCTTAGATGCATTCACCCCGGAGAAGAGCGTCGTCTGCCCCGTGCCACTTTGCGGAAGGCCCTCAACACCTAAATTGGCATCAATCGGCTTATAAAGAACACTCTTTTTGTTTTTAGTCTCGCACGATTTGTGAAGACCTTCATCTTCCGTAAAGTATGAAAACGAAGCCCAGGCAGACGTTGCAAGCGGATTATCACTGCTATATTCACCGACACCCACACCATCAATAAAGATAAACAGTACCGACATCAGCGCTCCAGTAGTATAGTTACAGGGCCATCATTTACGAGCGATACATTCATCATGGCACCAAACACACCCGTTTCAAAAGGACCACTGTACGTATCTCTGAACTTCTCAACCATCATATCAAAGAGCGGTTCTGCTACATCAGGTGGAGCTGCATGAACAAAACTGGGTCGTGTGCCCTTTCGTACATCACCGTACAGAGTAAACTGAGGCACCAAAAGAATTCCTCCGCCTATATCATCTACCGAGAGATTCATTTTGCCCTCATCATCTTCAAAAATTCGGAGGCCTGTGATTTTGTTATAGCACCATTCAATTATCTCTTTTGTATCTGATTCGTGAATGCCTACAAGAATCATAACTCCGCGATTGATAGCACCCGTTACCGAGCCATTTATCTCTACAGAAGAGCTACTCACTCTCTGAACTACAATTTTCATCTGTTGATAAGTTTGTTGATAACTTCCAATTACAGTGTGGAGAACAGAATTATAAAAAAAATCCGTCCAGTTGTTAACACTCATCCACAATAAATAAGAATTATGCACATCAAAAAAGAATAACTTTTGAAGTCGATAACTTTAAAATAATTCTATGTAAAATACATGTAAAATTGTGGAAAGATATTTATTCACACCCATAAAATATTGTTTTTATTCAATAAGTTGTACACATAGTTGTTAACAATCGTCTCTAAAATTAGTTAATAGTTATGGATAAAAAAGTTATACACATATCCACAGACACTACTACTATACTACAAAAATTAAAATCTCATCTTATTTGTAAACTCCTGTGGATAAGTGTGATAAATCCTCTTAAATGATCTCTTATATTCTTTCTATCTTGAACTAACTTTCCAATTCAATATATTCGATTTGTCGAAAAAACAGGTAACTTATAAAGATTCAGGCGTTGATGTTGAAGCCGGTGAAAAACTGGTAAACTCAATAAAAGATGTTGTGAAAGATACACATAATGTATCTGTACTAAGCAACATCGGTGGGTTTGGTGCCCTCTTCCAGCCCAACTTTTCATCGATGGATGAACCGGTTCTTGTCAGCAGCGTAGATGGCGTTGGAACAAAGCTGATTGTTGCATTTAAAACCAACAAACATGATACCGTTGGCCAGGATCTGGTTAACCACTGCGTAAATGATATTGCCGTATGTGGTGCAACTCCTCTCTTTTTTATGGACTATTTTTCGACTGGTTCTCTTAAACAGGAGGTTGGTTTTCAGGTAATCAGTGGATTTGCGAAAGCATGCAGGGAAAACGGTGTTGCGCTGATTGGCGGGGAAACAGCTGAAATGCCCGACATTTACAACGAAGGTGAATTTGACCTGGCCGGAACCATCGTGGGAGCAGTTGACAAATCAAAACTTATATCCGGCGACAAGATTACCAAAGGCGATCTGGTTATTGGATTTAAAAGCAGCGGACTTCATACTAACGGCTACTCTTTGGCGCGCAAGGTGCTGTTCAGTGAGTTTGATATTGACGACACTCCGGACGGTTTCAGCCAATCTATCGGTGACGAGCTACTTACAATCCACAAATCTTATCTTGAGCTGATAACATCACTCAAAGAGATAAACGGGGTCAACGGTTTTTCACACATTACCGGCGGCGGGCTAATCAGCAATACGAAGCGCGTGCTGCCCGATGGACTGGATCTGGATATTGACTGGGAAAGCTGGGACCGCCCCGGCATCTTTAAGCTCATACAGAACACCGGTAACGTACCTGAAGAGGATATGAGGCGGACCTTTAACCTTGGTATTGGCCTCGTGGCAGTTATCTCCCCTAAGGCATATAATCAGGTAAAAGAAAAGTCAAAAGCGCTGTGTGAAGAGCCGATTGAGATTGGGCGGGTTGTATAGTGAGCACAATCAATGGCTTATTTTAATGTCATCAGAGTGAGTTAATATTTTGGTTAGGTTAAAGGGATTAATTTCAGATTCAGTTGCTGTACGCTATTTAGTGCTGAATTTGATACATTTATTAAAATTCAGCATGAAAAACTATATACATGACACATATAGAACTCGATAAGGATATTAAATCACTTTGTGATTTTCGAGCGCATGCAGCCTCATATATGGAAAAAGTTCTGTTGTACCCATTGATGTGAAAGAATATCAAGAGTTGATAGATAAGTTAAAAGTGTTGAAAGAAATAGCTGTCGCCCGGAAAGAGCTGGATAATGGAGAAGGCATACCTCACAATGCCTTAATGAAAGAGCTGAAATCCAAATATTCTACATGAGAGTTATTTGGTCTCCCACTGCAAGAGAGAAGACCCAAGAAATACTCGATTACATATAAGCAGACAATCCTGATGCTGCTTTGATTTCACAGATCCGAAGTTCTGAACCATCGATTCTATTATGTTAACGGTTTAAAATTAAATTAAGGACTACATATCTTTTTTTAGGTGATAGAACGCCTGAAATATATGAAAGGATAATAAGTGAGCTGCTTCAGAATACAGAAATCGAATTGTTTAGGTTGAGGTGGGATGAAATTTTTTAAAAGAATTCAATTGATAAATATCAGCAGAGTGCGTCCGATGAATTTGATTGAAAATCAATTCAGTTGTAACGTAGGATTACTTTATTAGGGCACTTCTTCATTAAGATGTTTACGCGCTTTAAGTGAATGGGAGATAAGGGTGTCCAAAAAGTATTTTGCCCCGGAATCCGCTTAAATAATTTAGGAATCTTCTTCTGACTCACCCTATTTCCCTCTCTATCTAATAGAGAGGGATTTAATGTCTAAATTATTTGAGGTTAGCAACTTATGATGTTCCTTTTTGGACAGCCTCATGACCTTATGTTAAGAAAACAGATTATTGACTTACCTATTCCTCAACTCCCGGAACATTCACCGGCTCACTGTTCTGCCACCAGAACGTTGGTAATTTTTTTTGATTAGGGAATACTTCATCGAGAGTTTCCGCTTCGTACATGTATCCGTTTTTGAGGATATGAGAAATATCAGCTGTGTTTCTGATATTATCCAGCGGATTACTATTCAGGATTACTAAATCAGCAAGCTTTCCTTCTTCTATGGATCCTAAATCGTCATCAAGGCCAATTCCATCAGCACCCTGAATAGTTGCAACTTTAAGGATATCATGTTCTGAAATGCCACCGGCCTGCATCGCCCAAAGCTCCCAGTGGTAACCGAGTCCCTGCAGCTGACCGTGACTACCAACTCCGGCTCGTCCGCCCGCTTCAAACAGGTCTTTCACAAAGACGGCCTGCTCTTCAAATACATGCTCTTCTTCCATAAACCAACCTGAACCACGTCTGCGAGTTCGTTCATCCAGATTTTGATGTGGCATAAAACGCTGAAGTTTTGGCTCATCGTGCGGTCGCTCAACTGCATAGAAATAATTCTCAGCCCAAGGCCCGCCATAAGCCACTAATAAAGTTGGCGTATAAACAGTTCGTGAGAAAGCAACCAGATCAATCACGTCTTCATACAGAGGGTAGATTGGGAAGGAGTGCTCATGCCCGGGATATCCATCAATAACCTGCGTCAGGTTCTCTTTGAAGTCGAGTGCACCTTCAGTCGTTGGCATTAGCTCTTGCTCTTTCGCAGCCTGGATTATCCACTGGCGCTGCTCGCGATTTCCGGCCCCATACATCTTGATGGTTTTGGTATCGTAGTACTTACTATATCGTGTTAGTACATCACGGGCGTGATCAAGATCGCCAATATCTTCACTGCTGAACACACCGGGGCCTGTGGAGTATACTCGTGGACCCATAATGTTTCCGGCATTCACTAAATCCTGATAAGTTAGTACATCGGTAGTTGCAGTTTGCGGATCACGGGTGGTAATTACACCATAAGCCAAATTCGTCAGATACGACCAGAACTCTCCACGATGCAGATTTACCGGGTGACGGAAATGAGCGTGCGTATCCACAAAACCGGGCACAATAGTTTTACCATTCATATTCATAACTTCAGCACCGGAAGGAATGTCAACGTCACCCCGGGCACCCACTGCAGTGATTCGATTGTTTTCAATCACTAAGTCCGCATTCTCGATTATTTCGTCACCGTTCATTGTAATTAAGGTAGCTCCGCGAAGAACCAGCGTGCCTTTCGGAATATCACGGTTTGCCATGACTGAAATGTCTATTTCCTGAGGTTGGTAGCCTTCATCTTCTTCTGTCTCCTCTTCCTCTTTTTCCATCTCTTCTTCAGATTCACCTTCAACTTCATCCTCCTCCTGTTCGGCTTCCATTTCCTCTGCTGCTTCAACACTATCTTGATAAGCCTCTTCGGCATCGAAATCATAGACGACATGAGCGCTACCGATTGACCAGTGTACTTTATCGGCATCCCAGCTCCATGCCGGAAACTGTCCGCCAATATCAGTGAGCTTGTTACTTGGAAATGAAGTGGAAGAACCGCCAACACGGATATTCGGAGCCTCTCCGCCAACTTTAGGTACGGTTACTACAAACAGATCACTGTTAACCTGAGCCAGTGCCTGATCCCCTTCCGGAGCCATTCGGATCCAGGAAGCACTTCCTCCCCCACTTTCACTTACTTCCAGAATCTCTTTTTCATCGGTTCCATCCCATCGGATAGAAACAAGTCCACCCCTGCTGGAAAGGAAGATTCGATCAGATCCTTTTACAAAGTGAGGATTTCCTCGTCTGTTGGTATAGGTAATGAAGTTATTATCACTCCCATCGGCATCAATCCAGATGAGATCACTGGTTCCCTGGAATGCAGAACGGCGAGTGGCGTTTCGAAAATCCTGAGCCTGCCCTTTTATCAACACAATTCGGCTTCCATCATTATTCCAAACCGGATCCTGAAAGACTCCTTCTTCTTCATTCAATTGTTGAAGTCGGCGACCGTTCGGGCGCACCTTGTATAACTTCCCGCTTTCAGGAGTCCAGGTTACAAAAGCAATCCACTCACCATCAGGAGACCATACCGGCTGGGCCTGAGTTTCATCCAGATCCACAAGTTTCTCAGGCTCCCCATCAGGCAGAACCATGGTGTAAACTTCATTCAATGCAGTAAAAGCAATTTTCCTACCATCCGGTGAAGGCACTGCATCCCGAATCTGAGTTATTTTAAACTGAGGGGTGTCTTCAATAGGGTAATCGAAATCAAGTTCAGGACCCAATTCAATAGTGGATTTTACAGAAAATGGAATTTCTGCAGCATCACCACCTTCGATTGGGAGCTTCCATATTTTACCGCCATATGAGGCAACGACATGCTGATTATCCGGAGTGAAGGAGATACCGGGCAGTACATCCCGTGACGCACGTGATTCCTGATCATCATGCTGAACCGGATAGGCCAGCCAGCTTTCATCGCCCGTTTCTAATTCTTTTTTTATTAAACCGGTGTGCTCATCATGGCGTGATGCGTACACCAACCACTTTCCGTCACTTGATAGAGTGGGACGGAATGAAGATCCGTAACGGTCGGATTGAACAGTAATCTCACCAGTCTCCCGATCATACGTCGCAATCTGATACTGAGGCATGCTGGCATTGTAGTTCCACGTGCCGAAGCGACGTGAGAACCATACATAGCGATCATCCGCACCAAACGCTCCTTCCAGCATCCTCAGGTTGTCGGGCTCATCCGTTAGTGCTACACCCGAGCCGCCATCCACATGGTACATCCAGATTTTGTGGTTGCCGGGATCATCTTTAGAGGCAATCACATAGTTACCGTCCGGCATCCATTCCGGAGACTGATATTCATTGTCTTTCCCTTTAGTAAGCTGCTCTTTCTCTTCAGTCTCTACGTCATAAATCCATACACCCTCTCCACCTGAAGCATCAGAGATAAATACAATCTTAGTTCCATCGGGGCTGTACCGGGGCTGACTATCGAACTGCATTCCGCTGGTAACCGGGGTGGCATCTCCGCCTTCCATTGGAATGGTATAGAGATCGCCGAGATAATCGAAAACGATAGTATTTCCATCAGGACTTACATCCAGAGCAATCCAGGACCCTTCAGTCAGGTTAAAAGAGAATGTTCGTCCCGCCTCGAGTGGCAGTTCGGTTTTCATTTCTTCTTCTGTGCTGTCAGCTTCAGCATCCGCATTCTGTGCAAAACTGATCTGAGGCAGATATACCGCAATAAGACTGATCGTTAAAAATTTAAATCCGTTAGATAGTAGTTCCTTTAATTTCATAGAGTTTGTTGCTTGTTTGATTGAGAGCAGAAATCTAAAAAAATTGGGGGGTTAGGCCAATCGTTTTACAAGTATATACATTTGATCCGGATAGCATCAAAATAAGAGAAGCAGTGACCTACTGGGAATGAGACATGAGTCCCCTATGGGTTTGGTTTAAGTGTAATGAACATAAATGTATCAAATTAAGGGCGACCTCTTTTTTTTATAATACCTATGTTGATTAGTTTGGGTAAGTTTTCAGTTAAAATTAAATCCAAAATGATTCGCACATAATAATCGAAGATTTCCCCGGCACTTTTTCCCACAGGGACAAATGGAAGGTCACTCCGCTAAAGCAGGACTAAAAGAAGAAACTACCCATGCTCATGGCATACCTTCGATGAAAACTGCCGGGAGTGATGCCGATGTGATTCTGCTGATTTTTGATCCGCTCGACATACATTTCACCGACGAGGTTATTGAACTATTGAGATCCATCAACAAACCGATTCTGCTGGCTGTAAACAAGATCGACACATCGGAAAACAGAAAGCCGATGTGAAGGTTGACGAACCGGAAAAACAGCTCCGATTCAAGTCTGTACACTACGTATCCGCCATTCATGTCGACGGTGTGAAAGAGCTGCTGAGCGGCATCCGAAACTATATTCTGCCGGGCCCGCCCTTGTATCCCAATTCCAAGGAGGATTTAAGTGAACATCCCGTGCGATTTTTTGTATCGGAGCTGATCCGTGAACAGCTTTTTCTGCTTTTCCATGAAGATATCCCCTACTCCTGCACGGTGGAGATTGTTCAGTACAAGGCAGAGGCCGATATCGACAAAATCTGCGCGGATAATATTGTGAACAGAAAATCGCAAAGGGGAATGCTGATCGGGAAAAAAGGTGCGGCCATCAAAGAGTTGGGCATACGCTCATGGAAGTCCATCGAGAAATTTGTCGGCAAACAAGTCTGTCTTGAACTGCATGTAAGCACGTAAAAGTGCGCGGGAAATGGCGCGAAAAAGAGAATTGGGTGAGAAATTTTTGGTATTCAAATTTTTTAATTTTTTCTTGCAATTGTAAAAAAAAAAAACAGATTCTGTGTGTGTTACACCGCAACTATTATTTCACATAAATACATATAATCTTTGAAACCCAATTCCTCATGAAGCGATCTAATATATTCAAAATTACTCTTACCTTAATTCTTACAGTTATACTGTTAATGACTTTGCAAGTATCTATAGCCCCGGATTCCTTCACTAAAATCGATAGTTTTTTCACAGAAGCAAATGCATCTATTAATCCATGTTCAGATAAAAGGTGTGATAATCATTCTGGTCAAAGTTATGGGTGCAGACTTGATAGTGAAAATACTAACTGTAGATATACTGATAATAGATGTACTGGATACACGCACTGTGATTAAAGTACTTAAATTACGCAAATAAATTTTTATGAATACATGTCAATTCTAATGCCTAATGTACAGATTTAACTGTTTAGTCTTAATAATAATAGCGTTTATTTTATCTTGTTCTGAAACTGATGACAATATTTACATTTATCACCCTACGCAAGAAAATCTTAATAGTGATGTTACTTCAGCCCTTAAATCTGAATACTCGATTAAAAGCTTAGAAAATAATTCTTTAAAGAAAAAAATAGAAAATAAGAAACTAATCACTTCCATTGGCAATTTATCAGAAAAAGTGCCGGAAATTTTTTCTGATATTTATACGGTAGGTATCACTGATAATGAGTTGTTTATTTTTCAGAGGGGTAACTTTAAGATTTCTGTGTTTGATTTTGAGGGTAATTTTGTAAAAGATATCCATGCACTGGGAAGGGGGCCGAATGAGGTTCAACAACCCACAAATATTACCGTTTCGAATGATACATTATACATTGTTGATGGTTTTAATGTGAAGTATATAGATCTAACACAGCCAAACCAACCGATAGAAATTTTCTATTCTTCAGAAAACCATAGAATTGAAGATATATGTACATTAAATGATAAAATGATTCTGAGATTTTTTTCCATGAAAATGTCATCTGGAGTGAATGAATTTTCAATCTATCACTCTTTAAATATGCAATCTAAAGAAACTGAAAGATCATTTGGCATACCTTATAAAGCTAACAATATTAAAGATTCCAAATATTTATCTGATGGTGATTTTGTTTGCAACGAGATGACTGACACAATTGTCAGTACTATGTTTATTCTCCCATACATAACAGCATACGATGTACGTGGACATATCAAATGGAATGTTGAAGTGGAAGAATTTAAGCCCATTTTACACAGACAAGATAATGTAGGCGTAGGAGGGATGTCTTTTAGGTGGCATGAAGATTCTTTTCAACACACTAGCTACACTCAACTATTAAATTTTAATGAGTTTGTAATATTACAAATAATAACTTTTGAGAATTTCTTAAATGAAAATGATCGATTTCAAAATGACAAGTTGAGAACTGATACATACCTTATTGACAGCGAAACGGGCGAAAGTGAATTTCTTGGCAGTGTCCTTCCCAGGATACTGGCAATTAACGAACATTATCTCATCACAGAAAAAGATGAAGAATTCCCGGCTATTGAGGTTTTTGCAATTTGAATAAAAATATTCTCTTCCAGTTTTTATCCCTCACCATAGCTATTGTTTTTTCAGGGTGCTTTGAAACTGAATCTGCTAAAGATCTTTATCAAAAGAATTCAAAAAACGAAATTGTTCTCATCTATATCGGTTCAACTACCTGTTCTGTTTGCCTGGATGATTCAAATAAACGTTATTTTGAAATGATTTATAATGGCATTGAAGATGTAAATGATGATTCAAGGTATTCAGTGAAAAAAATAGGCATATCTATTGGCAACAATAGATATGAAGATTTTTCTTTCTTAAATGAATTTAGCGTTCCATTTGATGAAATTAGTATTAGCCACGATAATTTTAATACGGGCATGATAAGATATGTATTTGATAATTTTAAAGGCGAGCCGGTTGTCCCTCAAGTTATTATTTTGAAAAGAATTTACCATCAAAATATCATTGGTGACTCACCAGTAAATACGTCAATAGAAAGTGAAAATTTACTTTATCGTTTAGTTGGCTTACCTAGCATTGAAAGATTTGCAGATAATTCAAATCAAATTAATTATGCTAACTTTTTTGTGGAATAGTATAAGCTTATAATTTCACTAAAACATAACTCATTTAAGTTTCACAATAATCATTTGAGTTTTTTCATAATTCTAAAATTAATCCTCAGCTAAATCTTTCCTGCCATATTATGAGGATATAGATTTTTTCGTATCCATTGTACCTTTTGGATCGCCAAAAGGTACCTAAAAACTCCCGGCAGTGATGGCTTTCGGGCACAGGTTGCCCGCACGGGTACACTCTGTGAATGCTCACAATGTGAACGCAAAGAGCGATTTCTCCCGTGTTGATGTGCATCCCATGCAATTCCTCCACTCATCAAAGCCGAAGAATAGAAGCCCACGCGAAAGCAAAGAAAAATTGTAAAGATAAAACTGGCACGCGTGGTCACTCTCAGCCAGGTCGCTGAATAAACAGCCTCATCTACTTACCCACAAACTTTCCTGTAGATCCCAGTTTCATTAACCAGGCAGTTTTCAGAAACAAAGCAGGACTTTCCGGGTTTATTATGATATCCTTTAGCGTAACCTTCGGTGCTTATGAAAGATCAAAAATTAGTCGGGCTGGGCATTGCAATCGTGCTGGGACTCTCGGTCCTGGGGTATTTTCTGAGAGACGCAGCCATCAGCTTCAAACAGTTTGAACGAACGGTAACGGTGAAAGGGCTTGCAGAGCAGGAGCATCCGGCAGACGTGGTGATCTGGCCGATTCAGTATACGGAGGCGGGCAATTCGCTGGACGGCACCTATACCGCTCTTGAAACGAGTGCTGAAAAGGTACGATCATTTCTAATAGATCAGGGAATTGCAGCAGACGAACTCTCCTTCTCCACGCCGGTACTGACCGACCGGTCGGCCCAGCTGTACGGCGGCAATGAAAATACAGAATTCCGGTACATCGCCTCACAAACGGCTACGCTCTATTCTGAAAATGTAGATCTTATCCGGGATGTGATGAGCCGGCTGGTGGATCTTGGAAAGCAGGGCGTCACGCTCAGTGGCGATGAATATTCAGTACGCCCGGAATATTTGTTTAATCGGCTGAATGAGATCAAGCCGGGTATGATAGAACAGGCCACGATTGAGGCGCGGCAGGTTGCCGAGAAGTTTGCAGACGATTCGAACAGCGAATTGGGAAAGATAAAAACGGCGTCACAGGGTCAGTTCAGCATCATGCCCCGCGATAACAATACACCGCATATTAAAAAAGTACGGGTTGTCTCCACGATTGTTTATTATCTATCGGATTAGGTATCTTTATTCAGATGTGAGTCATCGGATGAGTTTTTCCGGACAACCAGATAGTTCTGGATTAAAGAGAAATTCAGTAAGGACTCATCCGATGACTTGTATTTGGTACCTGCATCCAAAAAGATGAATACAAAAAAACTGGTGGTATGACTAAAGTAAAGCTACTGAAAATTGCACACGGACGAAGCGGCGATAAGGGAAATGGAAGCAACGTCGGGATCATTGCACGCCACCCTGATATCTACCCTTTTTTAAAAGAAAACCTGACGGCCGACCGCGTAAAAGAGTATATGAAGCATATCTGCAAAGGTGAGGTTGAACGATACGAGATGGGAAATATAGGTGCGCTGAATTTCATTCTGAACGAAAGCCTTGGCGGCGGCGGTACGGTTTCGCTGAAGCTGGACGCCCAGGGAAAAACGCACGCCTCTACCCTTCTCCGGATGGAAATGGATATGCCGGACGAGCTTCTCAAGAAGGTATCTCAATAGAGCAGGTTCACCTTATTAAGATCAGGTGATCAGCTCCGGCAGCCGGTTTTCAATCTCTTTCCTGTGTTTTTCAAACCACTGCGGCATTTGCAGCCCTGTTCCAAGCTGCTCCAGCGGCTCATCTTTCGTAAACCCGGGCACATCCGTTGCTATTTCAAACAAAACACCGCCCGGTTCCCGGAAGTAAATCGACCGAAAATAATCACGATTTTGAACCGGTGTAACCTGAAACCCCATGCCGGTCAGTTTCTCCCGCCACTCCGCCTGGGCTTCGTCATCCGGCACCCGAAATGCCACGTGATGAACGGATCCGCGGCCAACCCGACCGTTCAGGTTAGGCTCTTTTTTCAGATCCACCACTGTTCCAAGATTGTTCTCCGGCTGTGAGGAATACCGTTCAATTCCGTTTTCTGTTTCCCCGGGGGTCCATCCGAATTCCCGTAGCAGCTCTGCAGTCCGTCCGGTATCAGCGAGGCTGAGCGTGGTACCGAATAATCCGCGGATTGCGTGCCCGTCATCAACGCCGTCGGATCCCCGTGTCTCCAAACTGTTGACCCGTGTGTCTTCAACCAGCCGAATCATCATGCCGTCGTTATCCTGAAGCGGCAACATCTTGTGGCCAAATAGCGTAATAGGCTCCGAGTAGGAGATTCTGAGTTCATCAAACCTGTTTTTCCAGTACACCATGGAACCGTTTGGAATAGCATAATCAACGATAGTAGACTCACCGGTGCCGGGCGCTCCGTCCACAACGTTACTCCAGGGGAAAAATGTGATGGAGCTGCCGGGCGTGGCATTGTAATTTCCGTAGTACAGGTGATAGGTAAAAGGATCATCAAAGTTGATCGTCTTCTTGGTGAAACGCAGCCCCAGCTGTTTGCTGTAAAAATTGTAGTTTTTTTGAGGCGGACCGGAAACGGCGGTTATGTGGTGAAGTCCTGATACGGTTGATTTCATAGGAATATGGAAATTTTATGGTTCTTCGCAATACAATTGTCTCACCCGGCGATAACAGAAACCTAAACCAACTGATAACATATCCAGGCCGGTGATTACGGATCAAATAAAATTGTACAGAGTTGGGTAAACATGATTTAGCCTGTTGTCTATGTTGTGCAATTTGACCTACAGACAATAAAACAATATAGTTTAATAATGAACTACCCCGCTGCAAGCAGTCGGGGAATCTTTTTCGTTTTTTATTATCTTCGCCGCAAGCGGCGGGGAATTCAACCCAAAGAGAATTAAACTAAACTCCATTTCATGTGCAGATCATATTCAACTCTTGGAGTAGCCCTTGGGGGGGAGCCGCTCATATCGGTGTATTGAAAGCGTTTGAAGAGAAGGAAATTAAGCCGGAGTATATTTTGGGAACCAGTATCGGTGCGTATGTGAGAGTGCACACTATGCATTCGGAACGCCTATTAATGAACTTGAACAGATCGGCCTGGAGTTAAACTGGCTGGATATCACGGGCATCAAACTGTCGAAATTGGGCCTTCTGAGTAATGAACGCCTGGGGAAAACGGTGCTTGATCAGTTTGGAAAGGTGGCGATTGAGACGTTAGATATCCCTCTCTGCATGATTGCCACTGATATTTGTACAGCCAACAAAGTGGTTCTGAATGAGGGGCCGCTTCATAAAGCGGTGATGGCCAGCGTCTGCCTGCCCGGTATTTTTGTGCCTGTAGAGTGGGACGATATGCTCCTGGTGGATGGCGTACTATGCGAAAATGTGCCGGTTAGCCCGCTGAGGGAGATGGGTGCCGAAGATGTCATTGCCGTAGACCTGACAACCAATCGAAAGTACAAATGTCCGGATGATATCATTGATGTGCTGACCAACACGTTTGATATAGGCCTGAATAACATGATTAGTCAGCAGCTCGAAGATGATCAAACTGTGCTAATTCAGCCAGAGCTGACCGCCTACAATAAAGCAGATACCGGGAAAGCGGAAAACCTGATTCCTGAAGGATATGAAGCGGCGATGGAGGTTTTGGAGTAGCCGTTGAATAGTTAGACATGGCATCTTTCATGCATCTAAAATCACGAAGGACTCGCCTGTTAATAGTAGTATCCAAGCCATTCAAAGCTATTAATCTTCAAAAATACCATGTCTTTCTTGTAAAAATCCAATCACTCAGGAGTCGTCACAAACCGTGCCATAACCGGCAGGTGATCGCTGATAAACCGCATGGTCTCGGCATCGAAAGGCATGACTACCTCAGCGGAGCCGGGCACCAAATCCTGCATCATAGATTCGTTCGGTAGA
>Ga0306867_1000206_pt1 | contig 37410 bp, 30 predicted proteins | sample AntRauTorckE6831_FD_190432 | JGI IMG/M metagenome (GOLD analysis project Ga0306867, IMG submission 190432) | Saline lake microbial communities from Rauer Islands, Antarctica - Metagenome Torckler E6 #831 (v2) (version 2) | ecosystem: Environmental > Aquatic > Non-marine Saline and Alkaline >...
AAATAGTTGTAAGCGAAATTGAATTCTGGCAGGGGCGGCCTTCCCGTCTGCACGACAGAATACTGTTTACTTTTGAAGAGGAAACGTGGAATTACGAACGGTTACAGCCTTAAGGTGAATGGGTAAAAATAAGCTACAGCGGTACTCCGACAATGAGGGATTCGCGAACGTTTTCGAACACACTGATTTTAAAGATGAGGAGCCGCCAAAAGGTGTGTGGGCCGCCAAATTGTTTGGGAATAATAAGCCAATTGTGGTGGAGCTTGCCTGTGGTAAAGGCGAATACACGACGAATTTAGCTCAGTTATATCCTGCTAAGAACTTCATCGGAATAGATATCAAAGGAGACCGGATATGGAAAGGTGCAATTCGGGCACAAGATCATAATCTTGATAACGTACGGTTTTTGCGATGTTACATCGATCATCTTGAGCAGTTCTTTGAAAAGGGAGAAATCAGCGGAATATGGATTACATTTCCCGATCCGTATTTAAAAAAGAGTGATACGAAAAAAAGATTGACCTCCCCGAAATTTCTGGAAATATACAGAGCGATAGCAGCTGAAGATGCAGTCGTGCATCTGAAAACAGATTCACAACCACTGTTTCGATTCACGTGCGATGTAATAACTGATCAAGAGTTGCCAGTACTGGCGCGGTATAATGATCTTTACGCTGAGTCTGATATATCTGATGAACTTCGAATAAAAACGTATTACGAAAAAAAGCATCTGGAGAGAGGACGGACGATTCAATACGTACAATTTTTGCTAAATACGTGATTTAGTTACTTGAGCTATTGACTTTTCAATTGAAAATGATAAATTGATAGTATTCACTTAACACTGTTAACCTGTCTGCTATGTCCCTCAGGGAAGATATTTTAGAAGTCAGCCGTACACTGCTCGTCAAAGATGGGTTTGGGAAGATGTCAATGCGAAAGATAGCGAAGCGGGCAGGTGTTTCTGCCACAAGCATCTATCTGCATTTTCAAAATAAAGATGAGCTTCTGCTCGCTCTGATTGAATCAAGTATTGCGAAGCTGGCTGAAGCATTAAATGAAAATCTGGCAGACTCAGATGATTCTATCACTAAACTGGAAAAAATGGCACAGTCATTTGTGACTTTTGCTCTCGAAAATACACAGGAGTACGAAATCATCTACATGGTTCGTCCCGAGGAGATGCCGAAATTTCCCAAAGAGAAGTTTCAACAGATTCGAAAGATCTATGAACTGCTGGCAGGAATTCTCAGTGAGGGAGTAAGCAAAGGGTCGCTAAAAGTAGAGGACCCGCTGATGAGTGCCTATACTTTGTGGGCACAACTACACGGGGTGGCTTCCGTTATCATTAGTCAACGCCTCGACACACGCATTCCTTCGGATGAGTTCGTCAGTCAGGCAGTTGACCACATCATTCAAGGATTTATATCACAAAAAACACCGGCATAAAGGAGACTATTATGGAATCAATCATTCAAGATATCGCATTCTTTTCTGAGCTAACTAACTGGACAGCATGGGGCAGTATAGTCGCCGTTCTGCTTATTTTAAGCTATACGGGCGCACCATTATTAATTTGGGCTATTGCTGGTTTGGTAGCGCTTGCAGGATTCGGCGCCCCGGTTTGGCTGGTCACGACTTACATTATTTTGGCTGGTATATTTAATATTAAGCCATTGCGGCGACGTCTTTTCTCCGGGCCGATAATGAAGTTGCTGGATACTCTTAACATTTTACCGGCTATCTCCGAAACAGAACAGACAGCTATCGATGCCGGTACTGTCTGGATGGAAGGGGAGCTTTTTTCAGGTAATCCTGACTTTAAAAAGATGATGAATGAACCGTATCCGGAATTTACTGAAGAAGAGAGGGCATTTATTGATGGTCCCGTTGAAGAGATTTGTTCGATGGTGAGTGATTGGGATGTATTTCAGCGTCGTGGATTTGATGACAAAACATGGGATTATTTGCGGGAGAAACGGTTTTTCGGGCTCATAATCCCCGAGGAGTACGGAGGATACGGATTTTCAGCAAATGCGCATAGTGCCATTGTCGCTAAACTTGGTTCACGCTGCGGACCGCTGGCCACAACCGTGATGGTGCCAAACTCCCTCGGGCCCGCGGAGTTGCTGATGCATTACGGAACCGATGAGCAAAAAAACCATTACCTGCCACGTCTTGCAAGTGGTGAGGAGATTCCCTGTTTTGCACTGACTGAACCTAATGCAGGCTCCGACGCCGGTGCAATGCAGAGTACAGGTGAAGTAATGAAAGGAGAGGACGGGCAGCTTTACCTTAAACTCAACTGGGATAAGCGATATATAACGCTAGCTGCCATTTCTACCGTCATTGGGCTGGCTTTTAAACTCAAGGATCCCAATCAATATCTGGGCAAAGGCAAAGATCTTGGAATTACGTGTGCACTTGTACCCAGCGATACGGAAGGTGTGGAACTCGGTAAGCGACACGATCCTCTGGGTGTGCCATTCTACAACTGTCCGACACGTGGCCATGATGTAACCGTCCCAATTGACGCGATTATTGGCGGAAAAGAAGGAGCCGGCAATGGCTGGCGAATGCTGATGGAATCACTGGCTGTTGGCCGGGGAATTTCTCTGCCCGCACAAGCAATTGGTGGCGCAAGAACAGCGTTCAGAGCGGTTGGAGCCTATGCTGCCATACGGAAGCAGTTTGGCCTGAACATTGGTAAATTTGAAGGAATAGAGGAGCCCATGGCGCGGATTGGTGGCTATACCTACTTGATGGATGCCGCTCGAAGCTATATTTGTGGTGCACTTGATCAAGGGGCAAAACCTGCGGTTATCACGGCTATTGCCAAGTATAACTTTACAGAACTGGGTCGCGAAATTATCAATGATGCGATGGATATTGTAGGAGGTGCCGGAATCTCACAAGGCCCTCGAAATATATTTGCTCATAGCTATATCGCAACGCCGATCGCCATTACCGTAGAGGGAGCAAATATTCTAACCCGAACGTTGATGATCTTTGGTCAGGGTGCCATTCGAAGCCATCCGTATGCTCTTAAGGAGATAAATGCACTGATGGATAAAGATGTAAAAGCATTTGATGAAGCCTTTACAAGTCATCTCGGACACGTGGTTCAGAATATGAGCCGATCGCTTCTTCTGACTCTTACACGCGGACGTCTTACCGGTGTGCCTTCAGGCGGACCCGCAGCGAAATACTATCGTAAGCTTGCCTGGGCATCAGCATCTTTTGCATTTATGTCTGATATAGCACTTGGCTCTTACGGTGGTGCGTTGAAGATGAAAGAGAAACTTGCCGGACGGTATGCGGATATACTCAGCTGGATGTTTCTGGCGACTGCCACGCTCAGACGGTTTGAAGCAGAAGGCAGAAGAGAAGAAGATGAAATCTTTTTTGAATGGTCTATGCAGCATGCGTTCTATCGAATACAAACTGCTTTTGATGAGATCTACAATGAGATTGAAGTACCTGGCCTGAGCTGGGCCTTCCGTGGACCGGTCGGACTCTGGTCGCGCATCAACAGAATAGGTAAGAAGCCGTCTGACAAGCTGGGGCACAAAGTTGCTCAGGCGATGCAGCAGCGGGGTGATCAGCGTGATCGGCTTACATCAGGTATCTACATCAGTAAATCTACTGACGAAGCGATTGGTAAGTATGAGAACGCCATGATGCTGATTGAGGAGTCTTTCCCGATTTACAAAAAACTCTACAAAGCTACTAAAGCCAGAGAGCTCAAAAAAGCAGCCGTACTTGATCAGATTGAGCCGGCGCTTAAGACGGGCATCATTGATAAGCAGGAAGCTGAACAAGTCCGGGTTGCAGAGGAAGCCCGCTTTGATGCCATACTCGTAGACGAATTTGCTCTTGAGGATTACAATGAAAGCGCAGTCTATCCTTCGAAATCAAAAGGCCCTAAGATGGACAAAGAGAAAAATCCACTTATGGCTTAGATGTTTTGATCCGGCTCCAGGAGCCGGATTATTATTCTTTATCAGAATGAAGCGTGGCGGCTTTTTTGGCTGAGTGTAGAATTCCTTTGATCATCGCTGAACTGAAGCCGCTGTGCTCCATCTCGTTCAGCCCGGCAATGGTACATCCCCGGGGAGTGGTCACCCGGTCGATTTCAAACTCCGGATGATTATCTTTATCTGCCAAAAGCGAAGCCGCACCTTTAGCCGTTTGAGCAGCCATTTTCAGTGCTTCATGAGCATGAAAACCAATCTCGATACCGCCCTGAGAGGCTGCTCGGATTGATCGAAGAAAAAATGCAACTCCGCACGCACACAACGCGGTAGCGGCCATCATCTGTTCTTCCAAAATAGAAACTGTTTTGCCAACAGTGTTAAATATTTCAGTGGCTGTATCGAGAATATCACTATTACCATTGTCTGTGCAGATGCATGTCATTGATTCGCCAATGGCAATCGCGGTGTTTGGCATAGCCCGAACAACGTGGATCTTATCGCTCAGAATAGATTTCATGTATGCAATCTCAACACCCGATACAACAGAAATCAGGAGGTGTTTATCAGTATTTAGAAACGAACCAATCTGATTTAGCAGATCTTTAATCTGACTCGGTTCAACCGCGATAATAATTACTTCAGATCTCTTAATCGCCTCTTCGTTGCTTGCGGTTACATAGAATCCACGATTTTTAAACGACTCCAGCAAGGTAGCTCTGCGCCGCGTAAGTGCAATGGATGCCGAATCATATTTGCCTGAATCAACTAAACCGGTTGCAATGGCGGTGCCAATGTTTCCGGCTCCAAGAATGGCAATTTTTTTACTCATATTGTTAGTGTTTTGTATCATAATTAGATTTGAGAAGGCTTTGCAAAACCGTGCTTTTGCCAGATTTCGTCATTATCGTGACATTGAACGACGACAAAATCCCTGGTTTTGCAAAGCCTTCTATGAATAGTAATAAACATAATTAGATGAAAGAATGCAGGAAAATGTTTACTAATAAATACTCTACACAGAAAGCGCTTTTATCTGAGTGCCATTAAAAATGTAAAATACTATAGAAAATAACTTGAACAGGAAGTGACAGTTGACTAACATTATTGGCTTCTGCAACTACGTTTAAATAATATACCTATATGCAAGTGTTGAAATTTGGCGGATCCTCAATGGGTACTGTCGAATCGATTTCTAATGTACTTTCTATTGTGAGACAGCGGGCTGAGAGAGGGTCTGTTGCTGTTGTTGTTTCTGCCATGAAAGGGGTAACAGATCAACTGGTTGAAACGTGCGACAGGATGGAGCGCTCCTCGTTCAGCTATCGGGGGACGATAGAATCTCTGGAAAAACGTCATTTTGATATTGCCAGAAAAATGCTTCCGGCCCAGGAGCAGAGCGACCTCATTACAGAGCTAAAAATGCTTCTGAATGAACTTGAGGACGTACTTCAGGGGGTGTCGCTGGTACAGGAAATTACACCGAAAACCCGAGATTTTGTAATGGGCTTTGGGGAGCGCCTATCAGCTAAAATACTCACCTACCTGGTCAGAAGTCACAAAATTGAGACTGAATACGCCGATGCACGATCGTTTATAGTCACAGATTCAAGATTTGGAAATGCCCGGGTTGACCAGAAGGTCACATACGACAATATCCGCTCATATTTTAGTGTTGAGGGTAAACCGAAAGTGTTTGTTGTTACAGGGTTTATCGCGGCAAACGAACGAAAGCTTTCTACAACACTCGGGCGTGGCGGATCAGATTACACGGCCGCATTGATTGGGGCAGCTCTGAATACAGAGCTTATTGAGATTTGGACTGATGTCAACGGTTTGATGACTGCAAATCCTGTTAAAGTAAAACGCGCCTTCCCAATTTATGAAATTTCATATGAAGAAGCGATGGAGCTTTCGCATTTTGGGGCCAAGGTAATTTATCCTCCTACGCTTATACCGGCGCTCAAAGCCCAGATTCCCATTGTTATCAAAAATACATTTGATCCGACTCAGCCGGGGACATCTATCCGAAAAGAGATTGCGCCGACGAATAATCTGATTAAAGGCTTGTCGTCGATCGATAACATCACCATGCTTACCGTGAAGGGCGGCGGAATGATTGGGGTGAGTGGTATTGCGGCAAGAATTTTTAATTCGCTTGCGAATGCCAACGTGAACATCATAATGATCACACAGGCGTCGTCTGAGCACACAGTTTCCATTGCCGTGCTGCCTGTTCAGACTGATATTGCAAAAAATGCGATCCACTCAGAATTTGAAGAGGAATTGATAGGGCATGAGATCGACGAGATAGAGGTCGAAAGAGAACTCTCGGTGATTGCCATTGTGGGTGACAATATGAGAAATATACCCGGTATTGCCGGACGTGTATTCAGAGCACTGGGACGAAATGGAATAAATATCCGGGCAATTGCACAGGGTTCTTCCGAGAGAAATATCTCGTTTGTTGTGAAAAACCGGGACGAAAATAAAGCTATCAACACTCTGCACGACGCCTTCTTCCTTGCGGGAGTGAAAACCGTGAATCTATACGTCGCGGGTGTAGGCCTAATTGGCGGAACATTGCTTGAAATGATCAGCGAGCAATTGCAGGTTTTTTATGATGAATACAATATTGAGTTTTGTTTAAGAGGAGTTGCAAATTCAAGAAAAATGCTTATCCGTGAAGACGGCATCACGCTATCAAGCTGGAAAGACGATCTTGATGATAAAGGTGAAACAACAGACCTTAAACTATTTGTTGAGCAAGTGAAAGACCATAATCTGCCTAACTCAATATTTGTAGATTGCACGGCAAGTGATGAGGTATCTAATATTTATCCAAATCTGCTCTCGGCGAGCATTTCTGTAGTTACACCCAACAAAAAAGCAAATTCAGGTTCGCTACAGTTTTACAAAGAACTCCATGATTTGGCGGATAAACACAATGTGGCGTTCATGTATGAAACGAACGCAGGAGCCGGCCTGCCAATTATTTCAACTATAAACGAATTGGTTTCTACCGGCGATCATGTCCACAGAATTGAAGGCGTCCTGTCCGGTACGTTAAGCTATATTTTCAATAACTATTCAGGTGATAAAAAATTTAGTGACATCGTCAGGCAGGCCAGGGAAAAAGGGTATACCGAACCTGACCCGAGAGAAGATCTGAATGGGCAAGATGTAGCTCGTAAGCTGTTAATTTTGGCCCGTGAAGCCGGCTTTAAGATCGAACCGGAAGATATTGAAGTCCAAAATCTTGTTCCTGAGGAGGCCCGGAATGGCTCAGATATAGAGGGATTTTTCGAAATCCTGAAAAAGCATGATGACGATTTTGAATCACTTCGTACCAATGCTGAAGAAAATGGCAAAAAGCTTTGCTATATAGCCCGATTTGAGAACGGCAGAGGAGTGGTAAAACTGGAACAGATATCCCGTGACCATCCGTTTTTCGGACTCGACGGAAGCGACAATATAATGGCACTGTATACACGATACTACAAAGAGAGTCCCATGGTTATAAAAGGTCCCGGGGCGGGGGCAAATGTGACGTCGGGTGGTATTGTTGCCGATATATTACGCGTTGTTAGTACAAAAGCTGCAAGTAATGCCGGGTAAATTATGAACTCAGAAAATATGAAGTCTGCAAAAGCGTTCGCTCCGGCATCTGTCGCCAATGTCTCTTGTGGTTTTGATGTGCTTGCTTTTGCCATCAACGGACCGGGAGATATAGTTGAAGTGTCGCTTAAAGATGATCCAGGCGTTAGTATAGCAAAGATTGAAGGCGACGGTGGATTGTTGCCAAAAGACCCGCCGATACAAAATACAGCCGGTCGTGCTGTAATTGCTATGCTTGAGGATTTGGGAATAGAGGAAAAAATTGGCATTTCAATCCATATCAAAAAAATGATGCCACTGGGAAGCGGCATGGGATCGAGTGCGGCCAGTGCTGTTGCTGCAGTTGTAGCCCTAAATCAGCTGCTCGATACACCGTATGAAAAGGACGATCTGCTACAGTTTGCACTACAGGGAGAGCTTGCGGCAAGCGGCAGTCTGCACGCAGATAATGTATCAGCATCACTGCTTGGAGGATTTACGCTGGTTCGCAGCCAGAACCCCCTCGATATCGTGAAGTTACACGTACCGAAGGGTCTTGTTGCGGCGGTGTTTCATCCCAATATATCGATCAGCACTAAAAATACGCGTCTGATTCTTAGGAAATCTGTTCAGATGTCGCTGGCTGTGCAGCAGTGGGGTAATGTAGGCGGTTTGATTGCGGGTCTCTATACCGAAGATTTCGATTTGATTTCACGCTCTATGACAGATCACATCGTAGAACCGGCGCGTTCTATTCTTATCCCCGGATTTGATGAAATGAAAGAGTCCGCGTTAGAAAACGGTGCACTTGGATTTAGTATTTCAGGAGCGGGACCGTCTGTTTTTGCACTTTGCAGATCGGAGGATGATGCGAATAAGATCAAAAAAGAGATTGTTAGAATCCTCGATACCTTTAACTTAACTGTGGACGCATATATTTCCCCGATCAATCTTGAGGGGAGCAAACCCGTTACGTAAGCATCTGCTGATGAAATTTTATAGTACCAACGGAAAATCGGATGGTGTCACGTTTCTGGAAGCTGCCGAAACCGGGCTGGCTCCTGACGGCGGCCTCTACATGCCGGATAGCCTTCCAAAACTATCCTTACCGTTTAACGATCCGGAATCTGCTGCTGGACTGACTCTGCAAGAAATTTCAAAGCAGGCAGCAAGGCCTTTTCTGTCAGATTCACTCTCCATAAATGAAATAGATGATTTGATTGATGACGCCATTACCATGGAGGCTCCATTGGTTAAACTCAGAGATGATCTCTTCGTGCTGGAACTATTCCACGGCCCCACACTTGCATTCAAAGATTTCGGGGCACGGTTTATGGCACGTCTGTTTTCAAAACACCGGTCTGAATCAGAAAAGGACCTGATCATTCTTGTGGCAACGTCAGGGGACACCGGCGGCGCAGTTGCCAGTGGTTTCTATGATCTTGATGGCGTGCATGTGTGTCTGTTGTTTCCGAAAGGAAAGGTAAGTGACATCCAGAGAAAGCAGATGACAACGCTTGGAAAAAATATTACGGCACTTGAGATTGAAGGTACGTTTGATGACTGCCAGCGACTGGTAAAGCAGGCGTTTTCTGATGGAAATCTGAACACTACTCTACGGCTAAGCTCGGCAAACTCCATTAATGTGGCGAGGTTGCTTCCGCAGACATTTTACTATCTGACTGCCTATTTTCAACTCAAAGAGTTCACAGATAAAGATCCGGTATTTGTGGTGCCCAGCGGCAATTTTGGAAACCTCACAGCCGGTTTGATGGCAGAAAAAATGGGGATGCCGGTCACGGCGTTTGTGGCCGCGACCAACCGAAACGATGTGGTTCCTGAATACCTGCTGGGATCTGAGTTTTTGCCTCGCATGTCCGTACAAACTATTTCCAATGCAATGGATGTGGGTAATCCGAGTAACTTCGAGAGAATCAGGGCATTGTTTGACGGGGATGATACTTCGATCAGGCAGCACATCAAAGGCTATTCGTTTTCTGATGAGGATACCCGGATAATGATCCGAAAGGTATATGATGAGTACGATTACGTGGCAGATCCACACACTGCAGTTGGCTTACTTGCAGCAGAGAAGTACAGCAAAGACTTTGATGACAGGTCACCGATAATTGTCCTTTCAACGGCTCACGCATCCAAATTTTTGGACGTGGTAGAGAACGAAATTGACAGTAAAGTATCAATTCCGGAAAGGCTGGCTAAGGCAACCCGGCGCGGCGAGAAGTCACACCCGATGTCATCTGAATATTCGGAGCTTAAAAAAATGCTTTTAAAAACCTACGGCATCTGATAAGTCAGCTTTTCTCCAGCGCCATTTTCAGTTCACTCAGAGTAGACACAGGGGCATCACAGGTAAAATTTCTGCAGATATAAACACGTGGCTTCTTTTCAAGAGAAAAAGATTTAGTAAAAGGTGAGGTACCGTTTAGAACCTTTTCGGTTTCATCCGTTTTAAACAGAACTGAATGCTGAAATCGATTCAGCTGAGACAAGTAATCCAGTATAGCCTGCGTATCGCCATCCTCTGCGTCACCGGTGACGGCAATCTCTATGGGGTTATGATCCAGATTTAGTTTTGTAATGAGGGCAAATGTATAGGCAGAAGGATTATCACCTATTACCTCAGAAAATGCACGGAGAATCTGGTCAGATTCATCTTCAAAGTCAGGGTTGCCGGTAAGTCTGGAAAGCCGGAACCCATTGATTGCTGCCATTGAATTTGAAGAGGGAAGAGCACCGTCATAGATCTCTTTTTGCCTGCCCATTGGCGTATCAGAATCAGAAGATGTAAAATAAAATCCGCCGTTTGCTTTATCACCAAACTGGTCGCTAAACTGTTTCTGTAAATGAACTGCTTTTTTAAGAAAAGACGGATCATATGTGGTTTGATACAGTTCAATCAAGCCCCAGATCAAAGCAGCATAGTCGTCGGCCATAGCATCAATACCGGCCTCACCGTCGCGGAAACGGTGCAGCAAGCGGCCGTCTGACGTCAGCATCTCAGAACTGATAAAAGATTCAATACCAAGGGCTGCATCTGTAAATGCTGAATCATTAAAGACGGCTCCTGCGTTTGCGAGTGCGGCCATCAGCAGACCATTCCAGTCTGTTAAAATTTTGTCGTCAAGCAGAGGTGGAATACGTTCTTTCCGAACATCATATAGTGTATCCAGTATTTCATTCAGTGACTCGTTCAGCCCGGAAAGGTTCATCTGTTTGTCTGCAGCAACAGCAGATATTTTCTGAGTTAAATGAGGAATATTTTTACCGGTGTACTCTCCTGAGGCTTCATCACGGAAGTTCCCTTTCCCGCTGATATTGTAAACCTCACAAAATAGTTCTGCCTGATCCTCTGACAGATGCTCAGAAATCTCTTCCATTTCCCATACATAGAATTTCCCCTCTTCTCCTTCACTATCTGCATCTTCAGCTGAATAAAAAGCTCCCTCAGGTGATCTCATATTGGATTTCAGGTAGTCAAATATCCTGTAGCATGTATCCTTGAAGATCGGGTCACCGCTGACCCGCCAGCCTTCAGAGTAGCTCAAAAGGAGTGTTGCCTGATCGTAAAGCATCTTTTCAAAGTGGGGGAGCAGCCACTTTGCATCTGTTGAGTAGCGGTGAAACCCGCCGCCTACGTGATCCCAAAGACCTCCCAGACGCATTCGACGAAGCGTATGCAATGCCATTTTCCTGGAATCCTGGTTATTTGTGGCTTCGGCATGGCGGATTAAAAACAGCAGATTGTGGGGTGATGGAAACTTTGGATGAGAACCGAATCCGCCATGGTTCTCATCAAACCGGTTTTTTAATGCTTGTTGAGCTTTTTCAATCACATTATCTGGTAGCGATTTGGATGATGAGCTGAGAGTTAGTGTCTTTGAAAATCCTTCTCTGATACTGTTTACACTCTGGATGATCCTATTTCTGTCATCGGACCAGATTTTCTGTATCTGCGGAATCATGTCCGTCATTCCCAGCTGCTGGCCACGTGACTCTTTCGGGAGGTAGGTGCCGGCAAAAAACGGTTCTTTCTCCGGTGTGGTTATAACTGTCAGCGGCCACCCTCCGCGGCCGGTCAGCATCTGGCAAACCGTCATGTAGGTGTTGTCAATGTCTGGCCGCTCCTCGCGATCAACTTTGATGTTGATAAATGCGTCGTTCATCAACTGCGCCACCTTTTCATCTTCAAAACTTTCATGTGCCATCACGTGGCACCAGTGGCAGGTGGCGTACCCGATCGACAGAAAAATCGGTTTGTCTTCGGACGCTGCTTTTTCGAAGGCCTCGTCACACCAGGAAAACCAGTTCACCGGGTTGTCGGCGTGCTGAAGCAGGTAGGGGCTTTTTGAATTTTTTAGATTATTCATCTCTATGGATTGATTTAGTCTTCACCTTTCAATCGTTCGCCATAATCCACCAGGTATCGTTCATACGGTTCATCCATAAGCGGCGATGTGATCAGAAAATCGGCAGACGCGCGATCGCACGCCAATGGAATATTGTAGACGATTGCCATTCTAAGCAGGGCTTTTACATCTACATCGTGCGGCTGGGCCTGAAGCGGATCCCAGAAGAATATAAGCAGGTCGAGTTTACCCTCGGCAATAGCCGCCCCAATCTGGAGATCGCCTCCAAGCGGACCGCTTTTGAACCGGTGGACCGGCAGTTTTAGCTGTTTGGCAATGAGACCTCCCGTTGTCCCTGTTCCAAAAAGCTCATGCTTTTTGAGTACGGCACTGTTGAACTCAGCCCAATCGAGAAGATCAAGTTTACGGAAATCGTGGGCAATAAGGCCAATCCGCTTTTTTTTGTTCATTGTTGTTGTGTGCGACCCAATACTAGGATGAGATTTGGATGGCTTAATTTTATTCACAATAGCTCAGTTAGGTTTTGATTGATAGTAGTAGAATAGAAATTATATCGCTAAAGCCAAACTGGAAGTAGTGGAATTTAGTACCGGCATCGAATAAGCAGTATTGGATCGAAACATTTAACGGACAGAGGAAAACAGCCTGTTATCAGATGACCAGTTTGAGGGCTGGCTTTTGAAGGGTTAGCCTTTTTATTGTATAATTCTCGTCGCCAAAGCCTTTGAGTTTGGATGAAAATGAATCAATCTTACAGTAGGTATCATCTTGTTCAAGGAACGCCTGGAGATGTGGATTATTGAGTGCTTTTGCCGAGATAATTAGCTCATCCCGATTCGCTTTTTCAACCAGACGCGCCGCTAAATTAACCGTGTTGCCAAAATAATCAAGTCGATTGTTGAGAGTAACGGCATAACAGTTTCCGTGATGCAGACCTCCCTTGAGCCGGATAGGGGTATCTATTTCATCTGATTCAAAAAATAAATTTTGAGCCCGTTGGTAAGCGCGTACTGCAGATGCAGGCTGGCGAAAAACAGCCATGATAGCATCTCCGATGGTCTTTACGATTGCCCCTCGTTCTTCACGGATAATTTTTCTGAGTACTTCAAAGTGGTCCATAACCTTTTTGATAGCTTCCTCGTCACCACTGTCGGAATAGATGGAAGAGGAGTCAATCAGATCGGTAAACAAAACTGTAAGATCATTACACTTCATCTTCTCTGACTGCCGGAGATACTCTTTCGGAAAGCACTCTCTGAAGAGCTGTTGTGACGTTACTTCTGTTGCAGATACGCCATAATTTGGCCATCGCCGGTCTTCGATTGAAATCAAGAGAGGATGATCTGCCTCATTTTTCACAATCATGTCCGATTGTGGTGAGAGAAGCGTTTCACCTTCATCTTTCTCTCCCTCTTCAAGGGTCATAGTAATATTATCAAGCCCCTCCATATCGGGCCGAACATGTATATCCCTGTCGAGTGTATCAGTTCGCACACGAAATCTGCCATCGGGCAGCATCAGGTTTACAAAGTGTTTGGCACCCGGTTTAATGTATTGCTGCATGATCACGTGCGGACGTTGCTGGGGACCGGATACACAGTAGGCATCATCACTAAGTTTGCGCACCATTGGATGTGATTTGAATATGACCTGTGTGGTGTTATTTAAATCAAGTTCCATCGTATCACCGCAGTGATTACAGTAGTGTGACGTGCTGATTTCAAAAAGTCGCCTGGAAATTTTCAACGTGCGCCGGCATCTGGGACATACCTGTTTCCACTCCATGTTTAAAATATTCAGAATCACAGCGCGATAGGCTGTCTCGAGAACGCGGTGAAGAGGAAATGCCCATAGTTCAGACAGTCTCAGAGGGTCAATAACTTTCAAATCCTGTTCATCTGTGTAATGAAGAAGGTCTATAATCAGTCGGGAAAGTTCAGGTTCATTACTGGCGGATGAAAGTTTTTTTCGAAGCTCACGCCACTTTCCGGGGTTTTTTAAGCTTAACAGAAAAGATGTTCTCCTTCTTTGCGGTAGCTGATGAGAAGATATTGATTCATCATAGCGTTTGATGACGTGTTTAAGTCTCTGTTTAAAGGCTTTTGTAAAATGAGTTTTTGTTCGCAGAGAGCCCATAAATCCTCTGGCGTTCCCTTCAAACTGGATAAAGATGTAAGTGCCTTTCTGCTTTTTGTTTTGGGCCGGGGTAAGTTCAATCTTAATCGACAGATCTTCGTATGGCCCGCGCTGGTAGTTTCTGTAAATTTTTAAATAGTGGGGCGCTTCCCAGCGATATGGTTCCTCAAGCCAGATGTCGGCCCTGCGGAGATGATCGTACTCGAGCTGGGCAAAGTGGCGGGGTAAACTATGCGAAATCATCGCTTCTTGAACCGGAAGTTGTCCAACATCCTTAAAAAATCGATTTGTGTCCGAGATATACGGCCACAGCTGTAGCGGTGTTCCCGCTGAGTGTATGCGCCAACTGTAGGAAAATGGGTAACTTTTCATCAATTTTTTTTAAAACACGTTTCGAGATTCTGAACGTGATGCCGTATCTTGGCAATTCTCTACATAAAAGAGAATTAAACATCTAATTTGTTACAAAAAATATTAAAATGGCTGTAGAACGTACGTTAACGATCCTGAAACCGGATTGTGTAAGAAAAAAATTAATTGGGACAGTAATTGAACAGATCCAGAAAGCCGGATTTGAAATCAAGGCGATGAAACTGACGCGACTGACCGAAGATACGGCTGGTGGATTCTATGCCGTTCATAAAGAGAGACCCTTTTTCGGGGAGCTTGTTGAATTTATGAGCAGCGGAGCCTGTGTTCCGATGATCCTTGAAAAAGAAAACGCAATCAGCGATTTTCGTGAATTGATTGGAGCGACAAACCCCAAAGAAGCTGCAGAGGGAACTATTCGTGAAAAGTTTGCAGATAGCATAGGCGAGAACATTATCCACGGGTCAGATTCTGTAGAAAACGGCCGTATCGAAGCTGCCTATTTCTTCCCGGAATCAGATGTGGTTGCCAATAACGCATAAAGCATGATACTTCCAAGTATTTACGTCACCTTCAGTTAAATTCTGAGGGTGATTTTTTTATAGATATACCTTTAATCTCAAATGAATCTCCATGGTCTCACGTCTCTTCAAAAGAATAGTTTACACTTGGATACCGGCACTTTTAATCTTCTCTGTATTGGCATCTTGTGGGTCTGACCAGGCAATCGAGACCGACATGACATCGGGGGTAAAAACGGGAGGCGAACAACTTATTAGCAACCATCTTTCTGAACTTGAAGGAAAGAGCGTTGGACTTGTTATGAACCCAACGGCAGTTGTAAACGGCGTTCACATGTTGGACACATTAATGGCACTGGACGTAGAAATTGGCGCTCTGTTTGCGCCGGAGCATGGGTTTCGCGGAGAAGCCGGTGCTGGCGAAAAGATTGAAGACGGAATAGATCAGCAAACGGGACTACCCGTTTACTCTCTGTATGGAAGCTCCCGCAAGCCAACGGCGGAGATGCTGGATGGAATTGATGTGCTGTTATTTGATATGCAGGATGTCGGAGCCCGTTTTTACACGTATCACGCCACTATGGGTCTCGTAATTGAAGCAGCTGCTGATGCAGGAATTCCTGTCTGGATTCTGGACCGTCCCAATCCGCTGGGCGGGGAGTATGTGAGCGGCTGGATACGGGAGGATGAATTTACATCATTTGTAGGGCCATACCCTATTCCGGTAGCTCATGGCATGACATTAGGAGAACTGGCCGGCATGATGGCCGGTGAAGGATGGCTGGAAACGGAGTCTGTCCCGGAACTGCGGGTGATTGAAATGGATGGATGGAACCGCTCAATGTTATGGCCTGAGACCGAGTTACCCTGGATTGCACCCTCACCGAATCTGCCTACATTCGAACATGCATATGTCTATTTGGGAACCTGCCTTATAGAAGGAACATCGCTTTCTGAAGGGCGGGGAACCAACGATCCGTTTTTAACACTGGGTTCACCCAATACGATACTTTCCGATGACGAAATTAATCGTTTGAACAACCGGATATCCGGCGGAAGCGTGGTATTTGCAGAATTCACGCCGCAAGAAATTCCGGGTGTTGCTCTCAATCCCAAGCATGAAGGTGAGCTGTCGTATGGGATCCGGATAAGCGTAGATGATTATGACATGTATCAGCCGTTTGAAAATGGGCTCATAATTCTGTCAATGCTGATGCAAAATACACCTGACGCCACAACAAGAGACTTTTTATATAAGCTTGCTGGAAAAGAAGAGGTTGACAGGGTCATAAGCGGAGAGCTTCAGCCCGATGAGGCAAATTTCGATCTTTCGCCATTTCTGGCCGAAAGAGAAAAGTACTTGCTGTATTAGGCTGAATTCTGATCAGTTTGAAAATGGAGTTTAATTATTTGTTTCGTTGAATAACCTGGCGTTTCCACTCATAACAAATAAGCGCTGCGCTGACGGAAGCATTCAGGGACTCTACACCATTTTCCATGGGCAGAGAAAGTAGAAAGTCGCAGTGTTCCCCGGTTTTCTTTCGAATGCCGCGCCCTTCATTGCCAATGACAAATGCCATAGGCACATCGAAAGTCTGATCCCAAATTGCGGAATCCGCGTTCTGATCCAGCCCGGCAATCCAGAACTTGTTCTCTTTTAGCGTAAGTATAGCCTGATTTAGGTTTACTGCCCGAATGATTGGGATGCGTCCTGCTGTGCCGGCGCTTGTTTTCAATACAGTTGCGTTGACGGGAGCCTGACGGTGTTTTGGAACAATGACGGCTGTTATCCCCGCTGCTGCAGCCGTTCTTAAAATGGCTCCAAGATTGTGCGGATCTTCTATTTCATCGAGGCACAAGACCGCTGTTTCCGGTGTGGGTTCCAAAGCGTCAAGCCACTCTTCAAACTCCAGATACTTTATTTCAGATATTGCAGCTACTATTCCCTGATGGGTTACATCACCTACAAGCTCTGTTAGTTTTGTTTCGGGAACTTTTACCACGGGAATTCTGTGATCAGATGCACTGTTGACAATTTCGTAAGATGCAGACGATCTGAGATTGTCCCTGATATATATTTTTTCAATAGTATCCGGCTCCCGATTCAAAAGTTCTTGTACCGGATTGACGCCATATGAATATTTATTAGTCATTTATAATGTACTATTTCGGGTTAAAGTTTGCATCTGAATCTTCAATTGATGATATAATGATGTGTCTGAAATGATCAGTAACGGACTATACCAAAAACCCACATGATGAAGAGACTCAGATGATGAATGATAATCCTAAAGAAAAGAAATCCGGAGACCAATATCTCGGTCTAAGTAATGTAAGCGATAATAAGTCGAAGTCCTCACTTCATAAGCTGAATTCCTACTGGAATAACAATTCTATTCAGGTCCTGGCAGGTAGCATTCAGATAATTGCAGGAATGAGCATAGTAGGAATTACGATTTTGGGTCTTCTTACACCTCTTTGGATCGCTGCTATTTTAAGTATGCTGGGAAGCATATCCAGCATGTTTGGAGTGTATATGATTTTTAAGGCTGTGTCAGCTTTCGGCAAATTTGATACGCTTATAAATCAGTCTATAAAAAGAGTTATTCGTGACCAGAATTAGAAGCGCTTCCTGTATAGGTTTGGCAGCACAATAATTTACAATAGAGTCTGAATTAGCTTTTCCATTTGAGTCATAATCATTGATATACGTTGAACACGACTGCTGGATCACGTTTTGTTAATCATTCAATAGCTCCCGTCTCCTCTTTCCAGTCAGCTCAGGGATTTTTCAATATTGCTCATCGAGGAGCAAGTTTCTACGCTCCTGAAAACACATTTCCGGCATTTCAAAAAGCACTTGAAATGAAGGCCGATTTGATTGAGCTTGATGTTACTCTCACAAGAGACAAAGTCCCTGTTGTTTTTCACGACGAAAAACTCCATCGTACAACAAATGGAAAGGGCGATGTACAGAACTATTTTGAACGCGAACTCAATGAACTTGATGCCGGGAATTGGTTTAGTTCAGAGTATAAAGGAACACAAATACCCCGGCTTGAGGACGTGTTGAAATGGGCATCCGGAACCATTTCACTCAACATTGAGATAAAAAAAGAGGCTGTAACAACAGCTCAAAAAAATGGGATCGTCGATTGTATAAACGAGCTCGTAATTGAGCACAATATGTCTGAACAGGTTATTATATCCAGCTTCAGTGGAGAAGCACTCAGGCGATTTCGGGACATATCGCCTGAGATACCAACAGCTTATCTTATCAGTTCTTATTCATTTGGCACGACCAAGGCCTATCAACTAATGAAGACAATGAATGCTAGCGGCTTGAATATGAAACCCCGACAGATGAGGAAAAAATTGATGCAGCTGGTAAAAAAAAATAAGGTACCTGTATGGGTATACACTGTAGATGACGCAGATGAAATGGCAGACGTTATTAAAAAAGGGGCTACAGGCATCTTTACAAACAGGCCGGACTTGCTGAGGCAGGTTGCTTCCAGGGTTTTGAAAAATCACCAGAAATAAGGTAAAAAATATGGATTCTTTTTGTTATTTGGTTGAATAGGAATGGGGAGGCTGCTATTTTATATTTTCCATCAATTAAGTTAAATCTCACATGTCCACAAAATACATTCTCGTCACCGGCGGGGTCACGTCATCACTCGGAAAAGGGATCATTTGTGCTTCTTTAGGTCGGTTGCTGGTAGCCCGCGGACTAAAAGTTACGGTTCAGAAACTGGATCCCTATATCAATGTGGATCCCGGTACCATGAACCCTTACGAGCACGGCGAGGTATATGTGACGGACGACGGTGCGGAAACAGATCTGGATCTGGGCCACTATGAGCGATTTCTTGATATAAAGACCTCTCAGGAGAATAACGTTACTACCGGCCGGATCTATTACGATGTGATCAAGAAAGAGAGAAAAGGAGTGTATCTTGGTAAAACGGTTCAGGTGATTCCCCATATCACCGACGAGATAAAATCACACGTCATAAAGCTTGGAGAATCGGAAAATTACGATGTTGTGATCGTTGAGATAGGCGGCACCGTGGGCGATATCGAAAGTCTGCCATATATTGAGGCGATGCGGCAGCTAAAGTATGAAGTTGGCCGCAATAATGTATTATCTATCCATCTAACACTGGTGCCCTATCTGGCGGCGGCCGGTGAGCTTAAAACAAAACCCACTCAACATTCCGTTAAGACGTTGTCTGAAAGCGGACTAAGTCCTGATATTTTGGTTTGTCGATCGGAACATCCTCTGGACTCCGCTATCCGCAGTAAGATTGCCCAATTTTGTAATGTGGAAATTGAGGATGTGATCGAATCAATAGATGCAAAAAGTATTTATGAGGTTCCTTTGCTTATGCAAAAAGAGGGACTCGATAAACAGGTGATCCAGAAACTAAATATTGAAACGGATAAGCCGGACCTTGAAAAGTGGATTCAGTTTGTTGATAAGCTGAGATACCCTGACAAAACCGTTAAAATTGCACTCGTAGGAAAGTATGTAGAACATCACGACTCCTATAAGTCGATTGTTGAAGCCCTCATTCACGGTGGAGCCGTCAACGATGCGAAGGTGAAAATAAAATGGGTACAGTCTGAAACGCTGAACGAACAAAATATTGATAAATATCTGAATGACGTGTCCGGTATCCTTGTGGCTCCGGGTTTTGGTGACCGGGGTGTGGAGGGGAAGTATCTGGCGGTTCAATATGCGCGCGAAAACAAAATCCCGTTCTTCGGAATTTGCCTTGGCATGCAGTCGGCCGTCGTTGAATTTGCCCGACATGTTGCAGGCTTGGAAATGGCGGACAGTACAGAGTTTAACGAAAAAACGCCGTATCCCGTTATTGATCTTATGCTTGATCAGAAAGAAGTTACAGACAAGGGCGGGACCATGCGCCTGGGTAAATATAATTGCAGCCTTGTTGAAGGTACCCATGCTGCCATAGCCTATGGAAAGAAGACGATTGATGAGCGCCATCGGCACAGATATGAGTTCAACAATTCGTTCAAAGAAAAATTAACCGATGCCGGGCTCATTATTTCAGGAGTGAATCCAGAGAGTGATCTAGTTGAGATTATTGAACTCAAAGATCATCCGTGGTTTGTGGGCGTGCAGTTTCATCCTGAACTAAAAAGCACCGTTTATGAGCCTCACCCACTGTTTGTGGCACTGGTAGCTGCCTCTATTGAGCACATGGAAAACAGAAAAAAAGAAGAGAGTACGATAGCTGAAACAACTTTGGATTGATGGCATCGGCACTCTACTCAGGAAGAGTACGGACGAGAGGCTGTGCGCTGGTGGTGAAAGATGGGAAACTCCTTCTGGTCAACCAGCACGTGCCTACACGGCAATCACCGGTTTGGCTTCCCCCCGGTGGAGAGGTGGAGCTTGGAGAATCGGCCAAAAATGCAGCAAAACGAGAGACGCTTGAAGAGACCGGCTTGATTATTAAACCGACTAACCTTGTTGCCGTGCATGAATTTATTGAGCCGCCGTTTCATGCGGTTGAACTCTATTTCCTGGCAGAAATAACAGGCGGCTCCCTTAAAGTCGGAATAGATCCGGAGCATGCCGATGATGATGATCAGCAAATAACGGAGACTGCTCTTATCCCTTTCGATCAATTAAAAGATCTGCCGGTCGTGCCGGAATTTTTGAAGGATATCGATCTCTATTTACAGTCTGGTAAAGAAGCACTGGTACAACATATCTCCCCTGAGTAGAGTCCAGAAATTGATAATTTGACCAACAGCATAAGCTATTTTCTGATTTACAATCACAAAGTTTAGGCAACCCGGTGATTTTTCTTTTGTTCAAGTGAACTCTTTTTGGTTGCGATCATTTCTTATATTGACTGCCTTACTCGCAAGACCCTTCATAATAATTTATTTCATGAATCGATTCTCTCTTGTTCTCGCACTGCTTTTATCACTTTTTATTTCCTCGTGTTCCACTCAACCTCAGGGAACGCTTATTCACAACGTAAATGGTTATACGCTTCTGGATGGTGACCTTCACCAGTTTGAAGCCATTGCCTTTGAAGAGGATGAAATTGTGGCAACCGGTTCATCTGATGAGCTGATGGAGCAGTTTTCAGGTTTTGAGCAAATTGATGGAGAAGGAAATACCCTTTTACCGGGTCTTATTGATGCGCATGTTCATGTGATGGGCCTGGGATATCAGGAGATGGAAGTAGATGTATCGGGTTTAGAGTCGTTAGATGAGACGCTTGAAAAAATTGGTGATTATACTGAAGCGAATCCCGACTTGGAGTGGATTCGCGGCAGGGGCTGGAATCAGGTGTTATGGGAAGAGAATGAGTTTCCAACGGCCACAGATCTTGATGAGGTGGTTGGCGATCGTCCGGTTTGGCTGACCCGGGTTGACGGGCACGCTGGCTGGGCAAACACCCGGGCCATGGATATGGCCAATATCAGCCGTGATACTCCCGATGTTCAGGGGGGACGGATCATTCGCGACAACCGCGGAGATGCCACCGGAATTTTTGTCGATGCCACGATGAACTACATCAGATCAAATATTCCGGAGAGAACTGAAGAAGAGAAGCGTACGGCACTTTCACTTGCACTCGACACGATGGCCGAACACGGGTTGACCTCAGTGCATGATGCGCGCACAGATCTGGAAACCTGGGAGATGTACAAAAATTTTGCAGATGCAGGGAATCTCAAAACCCGAATTTACGCGATGGTAGCCGGCACTGGCGATCAGTTTGATGAGATCTCTCAAAACGGTCCTGTGGACGAGTATGCGGATCACAAACTGGCACTTCGCAGTGTTAAGATCTCAGCCGATGGTGCGCTTGGAAGCCGCGGCGCTGCAATGCTTGAAGAGTACAGCGATGAGCCGGGAAACAAAGGATTGCTCTTTTTTGATCAGGAGGAACTGAACTCCATGCTTTTGAAGGGCGCAGAAAAAGGATATCAAATGAATATTCATGCCATTGGGGATGCGGCGAACCGGCAGGTTCTCGACGGGTTTGACTATGTGGAAGAGCAGCTCGGTGATCAGTCAGATTTACGACATCGCATCGAACACGCACAAATCGTAGCTCTTGAAGATATTCCACGGTTCGATGATCTGAACCTGATCGCGTCCATGCAGCCTACACATGCTACAAGCGATAAAAATATGGCGGAAGACAGGGTGGGATCTGAACGGATAAAAGGAGCATATGCCTGGCAGACATTTCTCGATCAAGGTACGGTAATTGCCGCCGGATCTGATTTTCCTGTAGAGGATGTAAATCCGTACTTCGGCCTTTATTCAGCTGTTACGCGTAAAGATCATGAAGGAATGCCTCCGGGTGGATGGTACAGTGAGCAGGCGTTGAGCAGAATTGAAGCCCTGAGAGCTTTTACTATTGATGCCGCCTACGCTGCTCATCAGGAAAACGTACTTGGAACCCTGGAGCCGGGTAAAAAGGCGGATTTTATTATCGTAAATAATGACTTTTTTGAAGTAGATGCGTCAGAAATCTGGCAGACTGATGTGTTGCAAACATGGATGGGTGGAGAAAAAGTCTACAATGGAGGCAGTGAATAATGAAGATACGTCTTCATCAGCTAAATCCTACAATAGGCGATCTGAATGGGAACAAAACCCTGATACTGTCGGCTCTCAGAGATGCAGAGAAACACGCAATAGATCTGCTGATTTTACCTGAAATGTGTGTGACCGGCTATCCGGTGCAAGATCTGCTCGAGCGACCATCTTTCAGAGAGGCAGTATATGCGTTGAATAAAGAGCTGGTTTCAGTATCTGGTAAGACGGCTCTCCTGTTTGGAAGCCTGACACCAAATGATACCGGCACGGGTCGCAAGATGTACAACTCAGCTATTCTTGTGAGAAATGGCAAAGAGGTTGGCCGGGTCCATAAAACACTTCTGCCGACCTATGATGTTTTCGATGACCTCCGGTATTTTGAACCCAACACAGAGTTCAACTGCCTGACGCTGGATGGTGTAAAGCTTGGCATTACCATCTGTGAAGACATTTGGTATAACGAAAATGAATTTCAGTATCATTACTATGACATCGATCCTGCAAAAAAACTGGCGGATAAAGAAGCTGAGATAATCATCAATATATCGGCATCCCCGTTTACTCATACAAAGCATGAAAACCGGTTGCACATGCTGGGCAAGCATGCGTCAGATCTCAATTTGCCTGTTTTATACTGCAATCAGGTCGGAGCTCATACCGAAATTGTATTTGAAGGAGATTCTATGGCTGTTGACAACACCGGCAAAGCTGTAGCATCTACCCGGGCATTTGAGGCCTCCTTTGCCGACGTTGAATTTACTCCGGGGGATAAATCGATAAACAAACGTTCCAACAATGGCTGGTACCCGGAATCTGATTGTGAACGATATTTTAATGCGGTAAAGCTCGGTCTTAAAGATTATATAGATAAGACAGGAGTAACGGATCACGTGTTGTTGGGTTTAAGCGGCGGTATTGACTCAGCACTTGTTACCGTTCTTGCAGTTGAAACACTCGGAGCAGATAACGTGCACGCCATCACAATGCCAAGTGATTTTTCAAGTGAAGGAAGTGTGACAGATTCGGAAAAACTTGCAGAAAATTTGGGTATTAAACTCTCAGAAATACCTATTAAGTCCATTTTTAATGAATTTAATTCATCATTACACCCTCTGTTTAATGATCTGCCATTTGGTGTTGCTGAAGAGAATCTGCAGAGCCGGATACGTGGAACGTTGCTGATGTCGGTCGCAAATAAATTTAATTCATTTTTGCTCGCGACGGGAAATAAATCAGAGTATGCCGTAGGTTATGCTACGCTCTACGGTGACATGAATGGCGCTATTGCTCCGATTGGAGATCTTTACAAAACCGATGTTTATGAACTCTCGGAGTGGCTGAATAAGGAATTCTACAAAAAAATGGTCATTCCGGAAGAAATATTGAATAAAGAGCCAAGTGCCGAACTTCGGCCCAATCAAAAAGATAGCGACAGCCTTCCTGATTACGACATACTTGACTCAATTTTGTATCAATACATTGAACTTCAGAAACCTCTGAAAGAAATCGCAGCCGGTGGAATAGATCTTGAAACCGTGCGATCAGTAGTTACACTAATTGATCGGCAGGAGTTTAAAAGATTTCAGACAGCGCCGATAATTAAACTAACTTCCAAATCGTTTGGAAGCGGAAGGCGTAACCCATTAGTTCAAAACTGGACTTCACATGGGGTTTAATATTCTGTGGATAAAACGAAAAGATATTTTGCGTTTTCCTTAGAATGTGTGGATAATATAACGTTGCAAAAATCGACCAATAACTCTCTATCATATCAATTTATGAAATCATTATACCTGTTCTTGTTGCTGTTTCTTATGGGCTCAGTGGCCACTGCTCAACAGCAATCAGATTCGGATAATCAACATATGGAAGTCCAGAAAAAGCTGATTCCATACACAAATCCTCTTCTTAATATCGGCGATTCACGGGTGACGGAAGAACCTACACGTGAGCTGGGGAATCTTGAAAAAGAAACCATGAGCCGGATATCAGACGTATACCGGATTCATGTGCTCGCGATTGACGCACAGATTCAGGATGATCTTGTTCAGGCAGAAGTTCATATAAATGACGCATTTGCTGCGATCCAGGCGCTGATGGATGATTATCCCGAAATTCAGAACGACCAGCGGTTTTCCGCTCTATATCGGAGCGTGATGGCGGAGTACAGAGAGTTTTACGCCATTTCTGAGCCTATAAATGATGTAGAGGGAGACATTTTTGAAATTCGTGATGAACTCTTCGCAGAAAAGGATGACTGGATTGCTGAGGGATTCAATGTTCCGGAGAATCTGACCTTCAACCGTACGGATGTTCCACTTGTTCAAAACCAGCACGTCAGCCGCCATCTGATGTATTATTCGATGAGACGGCCAGAAGTTATGGAGCGATGGCTTCAGCGTTCGGAATATTACTTTCCAATGATGCTTGAAATTTTTGAAGAAGAGGGTGCCCCAAAAGAGCTGATACATCTATCTATGATTGAAAGCGGCCTAGTGCCGACCGCCCGAAGCTGGGCCTCTGCTGTTGGTCTATGGCAGTTTATTCGTGCAACGGGTGCCGTTTATGGACTTGAGGTAAACTGGTGGGTTGACGAACGCCGTGATCCGATTAAATCAACACGGGCCGCCGCGCGACATTTAAATGATTTATATGATATCTGGGGTGACTGGCATCTTGCACTCGCCGGATATAACATTAGCCCGAGGGGTTTGAAACGTGCTATCCGATCGGCAGGCAACGTAGAAGATTATTGGGTGGCATTTCCCTACTTACCGCGAGAAACCCGGGGGTATGTGCCGGGCTTCATTGCAGCAACCATGGTTGCCAGCAATCCCGAAGAGTTTGGTTTTCAAAGAAATTATGGAGGAGAACGCTACGAATACGATGTGGCTAACGTAGATGGTTTGATGCCACTCGATAAACTCGCAGAAGCCGCTGGGATCACAACAAGTGAACTAAAAAATTTCAATCCGGAGTTATTACGCTGGGCAACACCCCCCGGCGATCTATATCCACTCAAACTGCCCAAAGGTACGTTAGATCAGTTCCTGTTAGCATACCAGGAGATTCCAAAAGACGAACGGGCTAGCGAAATTGCCATGCATACAGTGAGCAGCGGAGAAACTTTGGGGTATATCGCAAGACGTTACGGAACTTCAGTTCGATCGCTGTATGAGACAAATGCGGGGCTCAATAATATTATCCATCCCGGACAACGTCTCGTAATTCCGATAGCACCCGGTTCAGCCGGTCAAATTTCCGCAAATCAACCATCAAATCAGCAACGCAGTAGCTCATCCCGGTCATCATCCAGCAGGAGTCAGGTACAGGCACCTGCAAACACGTCTCCAGTTTCCTATACGGTGAAAAGTGGTGATACTATAGGTCATATTGCCGAGTGGTACGATGTGAGAGCGTGGCAGCTTCGCGCCTGGAATGGAGTCTCAAACACTATTCGTGTAGGACAGCGCCTGACCGTTCACGTGCCTAATAACCAATCAAACTACTACAAGCAGGTTGAAGATCTTTCCTATTCCAAAAAACAGGAGTTGGAGCGTCAGCAGCGATCCGGACAAAATATCTTTTCTGAACAACTGGCGGATGGTTCAACTTCCGGTAGCTCTTACTCATATACGGTGAGGAGAAATGAGACACTCGGTGGAATTGCCCGCCGCCATAGCGTATCGGTTTCCGCCATTCAGAGAGCAAACAATCTGAGCGGTACAACCATTTACGCAGGACAAACATTAACAATTCCTGCTGACTAAACAGGCATTTTTATGCTCTCAATTTCCAAGCGGAACACTTCTCTAATCCTGCTGACAGTCTTGTTGGCAGGATCTTTGGCGTTTACTCAGGTAAACGATCTCTTTTTCCAGATAAAAAAACAGCTTACAATATTCAGTGATGCCTACAAAGAAGTAGCTACACTTTATGTTGAGGAAGTCAGCCCGGAACGGTTGATGACGACAGGGATAAACGCCATGCTGAAGGAGCTTGATCCCTACACGGTGTTCATTCCGGAAGGAGAACAGCAGCAGATGGAGATCATATCAACAGGCACGTATGGCGGTGTGGGTATTGATGCCGGATATCGCGGAGATAAAATCGTTGTTATTGCTCCGCTTGAAGGGTACCCTGCAGATCGAGCCGGGATACGCCCGGGAGATATTATCCTGAAAATCAACGATGTAACGGTGGCCGATATATCACCGGAGGAGGTTCAGCAACTTACCATTGGAGATCCGGGGACGGAAATTAATTTAACAATCCAGAGAACAGGGATGGAGGATCTGCTCGAATTCAAGCTTATACGTGAGCAGATTGAAGTCAAAAATATTGAATATTCCGGCCGGCTTGAGAGTAATGAAAACGTTGGATATATAAAGCTGACCCGGTTTGGTCAGGGCTCTGCTGAAGAGATTCGCGAAAAACTCCTTAGTTTCCAGTCAAGTGGCGTTAACAGTCTGATCTTAGACCTTAGAAATAATCCGGGTGGATTGCTTAATGAAGCTGTTGAAATTGTAGACAAATTTATTGAACCCGGTGTGACGGTTGTAGAAACCAACGGGAGAATTCAAAGCGAAAACAGCACATATTCAACGGATGAACCGCCGGTCTTTGGCGATTTGCCAGTTATTGTACTGATGAATGAGGGAAGTGCGAGTGCATCTGAAGTTGTTGCAGGAGCATTTCAGGATCTTGACAGAGCCGTAATTATGGGTGAAACCAGTTTTGGAAAAGGTCTTGTTCAAACGGTGAGACCATTGTCCTACAATACATCACTGAAAATTACAATCGCTCAGTATTTTACTCCCAGCGGTCGAAGTATACAGTCAGTCGACTATACGGGTGAAAATAGTGCGGATGGCCGTGAGATTCCCGATTCTCTCCGAAGAGCCTTTACGACAAAAAACGGTCGAACAGTTTACGACGGTTTTGGCATCGAACCCGATGTGAATGTATCTGAAGAACAGTCGTCGAGACTTCAGCTGGCTCTTCTTCAGAACAATAGCTTTTTCTTTTTTGTAGCAGACTACATTGCGCAAAACGGTGAAGAGAGACCGGATAATTTGTATAATCTGTTTATGACTTATCTTGACGAGGAAAACTTTGATTATGAAACTCAAGCTGAACGAAATATAAAACAGCTGATGTCAGCCGGCGAAAGTTTTTACGATGACCAACAATCCAAAGAGTTGCTCAATCGGCTTCGTGATTCGGTAAATCGAAAGAAAGACGAGCTTCTTGAAGAGAACAGAGGATTCATCGAAGCCAAACTTTTAGAAGAGTGGATTGCTCAAAGCGGAACAATCGAAGAGCAGGCGCAGTATAGTTTGCAATATGATCTTATGATTCTGGAAGCAATACAGCTTTTTGAAAACAGTGAAAGCTACGATTCGATTTTAAAACAATAATTTTGGGCAAAGCAGATCTTCACATACATACAGATGCCTCTGATGGGGATTGTACCCCGTATGAAATTCTGGAAAAAGCGATTGAGAAGGGACTTCACACAATCTCAATCACTGATCACGACACCATAAAGGGGTACAAAAAAGCGAGAAATTCAGATCTCAGTCAAGAAATTGAGCTCCTGCCTGGTGTCGAAATGTCTGTCCGTTGGGGTGAAAAAGAGGTTCATCTGCTCTCCTATTGTTTCGATCCGGATGATGAAGACGTGAATATCCTCCTGCTTCAGCAAAGTGGAGCCAGACGCCGGCGCATGGCACGCATTGTTGAGACTCTCCAAAAACAGGGAATTGATATTGATATGGATGAGGTAAAAGCCGAAGCTGGTTTCAGCAATATAGGGAGGCCTCACGCTGCATCAGTTTTGATGAACAAAGGTGTCGTTGCATCTTTCAATGAAGCATTTATCCGATATTTGTCATCTGAAAAACTTGATCATATCAATGCAGAATACTGCACGCTTTCGGAAGCCATTCGGGTGATGAAAAAAGCAGGCGGAGTACTCTCACTTGCGCATCCGGGCCCATTGTATTCGTCTGATGAGATTGAGCAAATGATTGATATTGGAGTTGACGGACTGGAGTGTATTCATCCGAGTCATCCGTATCCGGTTCAGAAGAAGTTTACTAAACTGGCCGAAAACAGGCATTTAATGATTACCGGCGGAAGCGATTACCACCGCCCGTCAAAGTCAGGGTATGAACCCTATTTTGGAATTGTTACTTTGGGTGAGCAGTATGTAGAAGCATTGAAGCGTACGTCAAGACAACGTAAAGCACTTAAAAACTACGGGGACAACGGATGAATTGGGAAAATAAACAAATTGCAGTAGTTGCGGCTAAATGGAACTCGTTTGTGACTGATCCTATGCTTGAAGGGGCAGAGACAGCGCTTTTAGGTAAAGGAATACCCGGCGATCACATCCATATTTTCAGATGTCCCGGGTCTTACGAACTTCCCCTTGCCTGTAAAATGTGCATTGACAAACTAAATGTAGATGGCGTTGTAGCCATAGGAGCCGTAATTAAAGGAGGCACACCCCATTTTCATTATGTTTGCGATGCGGTAAACAAGGGAATATCAGAACTTAATATACGATATGATGTTCCCGTTTCGTTCGGTGTGTTGACAACGGATAGTGTTGAACAAGCCATGGACCGGGCTTCAGTGGAAAAAGGGAACAAAGGTGCTGAAGCTGCTCTGGCTGTTTGTGACATGCTTGAACTTGAACATGCAATTTCAAATGTTGACCGATAAATATCTTTGAAAAACCAGGGGATATTGACATCGGTTAATGCCTGAGTAAATAAATTGAAAGTGATGATCATAAATTCGCGATAGTGCCGGGATTAGGAAAACATCAATTTTGTAACGGTCTCTAATAATTCCTGCTTGATTAAGGGTCAGATTAACTCTAATATATATGGCTGTAAACAATCACAATGGATTTCTTTGAAACCAATTAAGCTTACAAATAAAGAACAGACAGCTGCAGACGTAAAGCTGCAGAAAGAGATTGGTGAATCCGGGAAAACTCCCGGTCATATTGCTATAATCATGGACGGGAACGGCCGCTGGGCTCAAACCAAAGGCAACGTGAGGATTTTTGGCCATAAAGCCGGTGTGGAATCGGTTCGTGATATTACAGAATCGTGCGCTCAACTGGGTGTTAAACATCTGACACTTTATGCGTTTTCTACTGAAAACTGGAACAGACCCGCAATTGAAGTTAACGGCCTGATGAAAATTCTGGTAAACAGTTTGAAGAATGAAGCTGAGCGCTTGAATAAGAATAACATCAAATTTGTAACGATCGGGCAGATTGAGCGGCTCCCTGAAAAATGCCAAAAACAAATTAGTGAAGTAACTGAACTCACAAAAGATAATGACAGTCTGCAGCTTTGTCTCGCATTAAGTTATTCGGGGCGATGGGATATTACCGAAGCAGTGAAAAAGCTGGCTAAACAAGTGAAATCCGGTGATTTGGACCCAGAAGAAATTAACGATCAATTGATTGGCGCAAACTTGTCAACAGCAGAAGTTCCTGATCCTGATCTGATCATCCGAACAAGCGGTGAATTCAGAATCAGTAACTTCCTTTTGTGGCAGCTGGCATATTCTGAACTTTATATTACAGAAACATTTTGGCCGGATTTCAGGAGAGATGAGCTTTACGAGGCAATAAAATCGTACCAAGACCGTGACCGTAGATACGGTGGAGTGAAATCTGGATATAACAAATCCATCTCTTCATCAGTTTTAAATAAAATCATTTCATAAAAAAGCTGAAAAAGGTTCTCTCAAAAGGTGGCAAAAATTAAGCATCTCTTTTATTGTTTTGTAATCGTATTTATTTCACTCGGATTTTTCAATCATGCTTCGGCACAGGACAGTACCGGCGTTGATATTCAAAATCCTGAAAATATCGTGCCGCGGCAGTACGAAATTCGTGAGGTAACAGTCTCAGGTCTTGTAACCGGACGAGAAAGTTATCTTATCAGCAGCAGTGGCTTACGGGTTGGCGGAAGCATCACCATTCCCGGAGAAGATATCTCCAATGCGATTAAGCAGATCTACCGGACAAATCTTTTCTCAGATGTTCAGATTCTTTATGAACAACTACCGGGCAGCATGATTGATATCGAAATTGCAGTTGTGGAACAGCCCCGTCTCCAGAGGTACGAGATTGAAGGTGTAAAAAGATCGCAGCGGCGGGACTTAAATGAACGATTAAATCTTATTTCCGGCCTTGCAGTAACTGAATCGGTCAAATCGCAGGCATTAAATACAATAGAGCGATATTTTTCAGAAGAAGGGTATTGGGAAACCTCTATTGACGTGATCGAAGAACCCAGTGAAGTCAATCCTGACAGGGTAAATCTTACATTTGACGTCACCAGGGGCGAAAGACTGAAAGTCCGGGAGATTAACTTCGAAAGTAATGACGAGTTTTCTGATCGTCGGCTTCGAAAAAGTTTTGATAGTATTAAACAAGATCGATGGTGGAGAATATTTACCCGTCACGTATACACTGAAGAAGCCTATAGCGAAGGCATTGAAAATTTAAAGCTGTTTTACAGGGAAAACGGTTACAGGGATATTCGGGTACTTGAAGATTCAATTTATGTAGATGGCTGGCGTCATGGACGGGATGGTGTGTATTTCAACATCAATGTGGATCCGGGCCCTCAATATAAAGTTAGAAATATTACGTGGGAAGGAAATACGGTTTATACGGATGAACAGCTTACTCAGTCGCTGGGATTTCAGAAAGGGGATGTCTTTAATGAAACGAAGTTTGATCAGAACCTGAATTTTAATCAGGATGACTCTGATATCAACAGTCTCTATCAAAATATCGGGTACCTGTTTTTCCAGGTCATGGAAGATATTGAAATTGTAGGCGAGGACTCGCTGGATATCAATTTTGAAATTGTTGAAGATGAAATTGCAACCATTCGATCCGTATCCTTCACTGGAAATACAAAAACGCACGATGATGTGGTTCGCCGGACACTTCGAACGGTACCTGGTAATACATACAGCCGTTCAGCTATTGTTCGGACAATCCGTGAACTTGGGCAGCTGGGCTATTTTACACCTGAAGGTATTACACCCGATCTCCAGCCGGATCGTCAGGATCGTACAGTAGATATCGAGTATGGACTTGATGAAACTCAAGGATCAGACAACTTTGAATTCTCCGGCGGATTTGGCGGACGTCAGATCGGTATTATCCTGGCGGCACGCGTAAACTTTAACAACTTCTCAGTTCAGCGAATGTTCGAACCGGGTGGGTGGAGTCCTATTCCATCTGGTGACGGCCAGAAACTTTCTTTGGGTATACAGGTTACTGGAAGTGGTTTCCAGAGCTATAACTTCAGTTTTACGGAGCCATGGTTGCGTGGCCGGCCGACTTCTCTTGGAGTTTCAATTTCTTATGACTTGCTGAACTTCAGCAACAGAGGCGGATCGTTTTTCAATACGCGGACGAGCACAACTAGTGAAAGAAATGAGCTGATTTCTGCCAGCGTAAGCCTTGGTCGTCGCCTTGACTGGCCGGATGACTTTTTTACGCAGCGAACGGTGCTAACGTTCAATCACTACAATGTTGATGGAATCAATCAGTTTTTTGACGATGGCCAGGCAGACTTGTTAACCCTGCGACAGGAGATTGAGCGAAATTCTACAGACAGCCCAATCTCACCATCTACAGGATCCAAGTTTAATGTCTCAGCTGAAGTTGCTTTGCCTGTTCCGGGTTTCTCGCAATTTTATAAGCTTAAAACAAGCTATCAGCATCATGCAACAATCGTTGATAAACTCGTAATCTCATCTACCGTTGATTATGGTTACATGGGATATTTCAGCGACAATAACCGAAGTAACTTTCAGCGGTTTTTCCTCGGGGGAACCGAATTGCAGCAGAGGCAGAACTTCACGAATGATAACGTGAATATGAGGGGTTTTCCCGGCGGCCGTGGTGGCGTGATATCCCCTGTTAATGAACAGCAAAATCTGATTGGTGGACGAGTATTTAGTAAGTATACACTTGAGTTGCGTTATCCTGCCGTACAGTCTGAACAGCTGCAGTTGATTCCTTACGCTTTTGTAGACGCAGGTAATACGTATAACGAACTTGCAGATTTTGATCCCTTTGAACTGAAACGTGCCGCCGGATTCGGAGCCCGGATATTTCTGCCCATACTCGGCCTTGTCGACATCAGTTATGGGTACCGCCTGGATGGAACAGAGCCAAGTCGCCAAAACGCGTCAGGCCTGAGACCCGGCGAATGGGAATTTCTCTTCAATATTGGTGCACCATTTTAGAAAATGAAACGTTTAATACCCTGCATATTTATTCTATTAGGTTTGAGCGGCACATTTGTCCAGGCTCAGGAGCAAAAAACAGGATTCATAGATTCTGAAATAATTATGCAAAATATGCCGGAATATTCAGGAATTGAACAGCGCCTCAACCTGCTGAGTGAAGGGTGGCGAGATGAAATCCGGGAACTTGAAGAAGAAATTACTGAACTGGAAGAAGAGTTTGAAGCACGTGACATATTGTTTACAGAAGAAGTTCGTCAGCAGCGATTGACTGAAATTGAAAATCTTAGACGGCAGCGGGATCAGCTTATAGAGAACCGGTTTGGCCCCGATGGTGAATACTTCACAACGCAGGAAGAACTGCTTGAACCGATTCAGCGACAAATATTTGAAGCTATTAACAATGTGGCGCGCCGGCAGAATTTTGATTTTGTATTTGACCGATCTCAGGAAACACGTTTTCTTTTTGCTCGGGAAGAATGGAACCTGACTGAAGATGTGATGTTAGAGATGGGTATGGATCCGGCATCTGTAAGAAATTGAATTAAAAAAGCCGTAAGTTCGGCCCTAAATTTTAACTACGTGAAAACATGAAGAAACTACAGCTATTACTATTTGCTCTTTTATTTCCGGCGGTTGCCTTTTCTCAACTCAGTGTTGGAGTCATGAGTCCGGATCAAGTCCTTGATGCCTTGCCCGAAGCGGCTGAGATTGAAACTCAGATGCAGGAATTTGCTCAGGAGCGAGATCAGGAATTTCAAACACGCTATCAAAACTGGATTGAAGAGTTGACAGCCTATTCTGAGGCGGTTGAAGCCGGTGAGTATACCCAGCAGCAACAACAGACCGAAGAAGCGCGGCTGGCTGAATTGGAAGAAGAATTAACAAGTTTCCAGACTCGTATCCAGAACCAGATGCGACAACGTCAAAATGAACTTTTCACACCCTTGCTTGCCCGGGTAGAGCAGGCTATGCAAACCGTTTCTGAAGAAATGGGCCTGAGCTATGTACTCAACAAGCAGTCTGGCACAGGCGACCCCATCGTATACTATATGTCTGACCGGGGAGTGGATATTACAGAACGTGTCATTCAACATCTTACACAAAACTAATACAGAAGATTTCAGATTATGAAAACAGCTAAAATATTTTTATTCACAACCATAGTCGCTATTACCGGGTTCATGTTTGCTCCTGCAGCTCAGGCACAAACACAGGATATGAAAATCGGTTTTGTTGACCCACGCGCTGTTCTGGAACGTATGCCTGAAATGCGCGCTGTACAGCAGAGATTGCAAAATTTTGCAGAACGTAAACAGCAGCAGCTAAGCGATAAAGAATCAGAACTTCAGACAGAAATTGAGCTCTATCAGCAAAAAGTAGGAGTTATTTCTGAAAGTGCCCGGCAATCAGAGGAGGAGCGATTAAGTGAGATGGATACTGAATTTCGCCAGCTTCAGACTCAGGTGGAACGGGAGTTTCAGCAACAGCGTGCAGAACTTATGTCACCTCTGTTGACTCAGATCCAGGAGTCCATCAATACTGTTGCCGAAACGCGTGGTCTCGATTACGTGCTTAATACGACCACCTCAAATGGTGATGTCATCATTCTTTATGTATCTGAAGAGATCCAAAGCGAATTTGACATCACAGATGCTGTGATGCAGGATCTGGGTATTTAAATCAGATTCCTAATTTAATAATATTCAAAAGGCGTCCCACACAGGACGCCTTTTTTTATTGCACATTCTTACGCCGGTTTCTGATGTAATCTTCAAAAATATATCCGCCGAGTTCATTTAGTGATGAATAGTAAGCGCGGCCTTTATTAGCGTCGGTAAGTTCCCGCACAAAATTTTGAAGATAGGGATCGCGTGCGATCATAAAGGTAGTGATATCAATTTTCTTTCTGCGGCATATAACAGCCTCATCAAGCACGCGATTGATAATTTTCCTGTCCAGCCCGAAACTGTTTTTATAGAGTTTTCCATTCTCAAACATACAGGACGGTTTCCCATCTGTTATCATAAAGATCTGTTTGTTGGAAAATTTCTTTCGCTGCAGAATACTGCGTGCTACTTCAAGGCCGTGCTGCGTATTGGTGTGATAGGGGCCGACCTTCAGATATGGAAGATCCTTGACCTCAATTTTCCAGGCTTCATTCCCAAACGCTACGATATCAAGAGAATCGTTTGAGAAATTGCGCATAATCATCTCGGACAGTGCCATAGCAACCTTTTTTGCAGGTGTTATACGATCTTCTCCGTACAAAATCATTGAGTGGCTCAGGTCGACCAACAAAACCGTTGAAGCGGTTGTGTGATGATCAGTATCGTAAACCTCAAGATCAGTCTCCCTGAGCTGGAATTGATCCAGCGAGCTGTGCTGGAGCATATTCATGAGCGTGCCTGTACTGTCTATGTGGCCTATATCATCCCCCGGTGCCCATCGTCGTGTCTCAGGTTGTCTCTCAAGGCCACGGCCGGTATACTGCGTTTTATGCTGCCCTTTTCCACCTTTCTTTAGCTGACGGAAAATTTCGTGAAGTGATTTTTCCCTGATGCTTCTGTCGGTTTTTGATGTGGGAACCATCACAGATTGCTCGTCATCAAAACGGATATAGCCGCGATTTTGCAGCTCATCAATAAAATCTCCAACCCCGAAACCATCCTCAAACTGATCTGTGATCTTGTATTCCTTATCGATATCATTCAACCACTTAAGTGCCTGCGATACGTCACCGCCGGATATTGTCAGAAGCTCCTGAAAAAGATCCCAGAGAGTATCAAATGGAGATTTCCCATTGTTTTTGCCAAATCGTTCATTCCACTGTTGATAAAGGAATCGCATGGTGACTACCTAAATTTAATTCGGTTTAACTAACTAACTGTTCTATGGATAAAATCATTGCATCATGTCCCTGAAAACCACTACGTTTAGTCGTCATCAATCTATAAAAAAGAGTATCAAATTGTGGATTTAGATCGGTATACATTTGAAAAGCAGCTGTGGAGTGAGGGATATCAGCGTGTGATGGGCCTCGATGAAGTCGGTCGGGGTTGTCTCTGTGGCCCCGTAGTAGCGGCCGGCGTTATTTTGAATCCCGAAATGGAGGAAAACCTAAGCCTTAAGGATAGTAAAACTATAAAGAAATCAGGCCGGGAAGCTCTTTCAACGCGAATTAAAAATGAAGCGCTCTACTGGACCATCCAATCCTGTTCACCTGCTGAGATTGATGAATTGAACATACTACACGCATCGCTGAAGGCCATGATGAAATGTGCAGAAAGCGATGCTGCTGCACCAGGCTACCTGCTCATCGACGGGAATAAATCCCCGGGCACAATGCTGCCGCACACATGCCTGGTGAAAGGGGATAATCGGTCTGCATCCATTGCGGCCGCATCAATCCTGGCAAAAGTTTACCGGGATGAACTGATGGTAAAACTACACGAAACATATCCTGTTTATGGCTGGGACCGGAATGTGGGATACCCGACAAAAGAGCACTTTGCAGGACTTGAAAAACACGGATATACCGACCACCATCGAATGAGTTTTAAACTCAGGACAGAAAAGAAATTTGGATCTACAGGAAAGTTTGTGGGTAAGTAGATGAGGTTGTTTGTTCAGCGACCTGGCAGGGGCCACGCGTGCCAGTTTTATCTTTACAATTTTTCATTGCAGTTCGCGTGGGCTCCTGCAAGAGTCGCGATTGCCGGCTCTTATTTTTTTGTAGCAACAAATATCCTCTCCAATTCACAACTCTGGCAGGAACTTCGCTCCGCTACATACTCTACCAGGTTGTTTTGTTCAGCACCATGTTACATTTTTAATAAGATTCAACAGGGTAAATCCACTACAAAGGGGTCGGGAGTTGATAGGGATGGGAGCTTCGCAATCGAATCATCGACTTTTAAAATTTAACGTAGTTGGGAATAGCCTTTTCTTTTTCTCAGAGCCTTCATAGGATAGGGGACATTCATCAATAACCGCACACTTTGTCAAAAAAAAATGGATTTCAAGTTCATATGTTGATGGAGTCGCTTTGGGGTAGTTTATTTTCATATTGCAGATAATGGGAGATTCATTATATTTTCAGCACGGTATCAAATAATAGCTTTTTAAAAAAAAACATGTATTCAGATGGCGAACGAACAGAAAATTCCCCGATTTCACCTTGCATTCCCGGTCAAAGAGCTAAAGCAAACGCTTATTTTTTACAGAGATATATTGGGCTGTGAAACAGGACGCAGTTCAGAAAAGTGGATTGATTTCAATTTTTTCGGCCACCAGGTGGTCGCTCATGTCAGCCCTGAAGATGCCGGTAAATCAGCTTCAAACGAAGTGGATGGCCACAAAGTGCCGGCTAAGCATTTTGGAGTGATATTGGAATGGGATGAGTGGCACGATCTGGTGGATCGCCTGAATGAACATGAGCAGAAATTTGTGATTGCCCCGTATATCAGGTTCAAAGGTGAACCGGGAGAACAGGCCACAATGTTTTTCCTGGATCC
>Ga0306867_1000209_pt1 | contig 37274 bp, 30 predicted proteins | sample AntRauTorckE6831_FD_190432 | JGI IMG/M metagenome (GOLD analysis project Ga0306867, IMG submission 190432) | Saline lake microbial communities from Rauer Islands, Antarctica - Metagenome Torckler E6 #831 (v2) (version 2) | ecosystem: Environmental > Aquatic > Non-marine Saline and Alkaline >...
GAGTAAATACTCTGCCAGTCATCGCCCACGGCAAACAGTTTCGCAGTGTCAGGACCGGTGAGCTGTTGAATAAGCTCTAGTTTCCCTTTCCCGATGTCCTGAAACTCGTCCACCAGCAAATGATTATACCGGTGTTGATATATCTCCGGGTTCTTCTGTATGAGGTCCACAGCGTCCTGAATCATATCGGTGAAATCAATCAACTGATTCTCGGTCAGATAGAGTGCGTACTGCATGAGAAGGGAAATACCGCATTTACCGAAGTGATACTGCCGCGGATTCTGTGGCGACAGGTTCTCCTCGATCTCGTCGGGCATCACGTCGAACCGCTTGGCATTCTCGATGAAATCAACAAATTGGCTTTTGATCCAGCCTTCTCGCTGATCATAGTCAAATACGGTGTCCACTAACTCCTCAAAATCTAGCCAGTTCAGCTCAACCCCATGGAGAGAGAGTCGATGGCCGAGCGCCTGTTGCAACCGGTTAGCGCTGTGTTCAAATTCAAAGGTATCGATCAACTCAGCATCGGCGGTCTCAAACTGACTGCGTGCCCACCGCATTTTCTCGCGATACTGCTCAGAACTCCAGGAGAACCACGGCGCGATCGATCCTGACTCGTCGATCCCCCAATGCTCAATGTAGACGTCATGCTCCGGGAGATAGAAATCAGGAGCATAACCGGCTTTTTCAGGCGCCGTCTCAGCCCACGTAGCTCGGTCTTCGTATCGGTACTCAACTTGGTGTGTGAGGAGAAAGTCTGCGATCACTTTCTCGGCCCTTGATTTTACCTCAGTCCCGCCGAGCGTCGTGTATGTCGCCTTGGTTCGGGCTTGCAGGTACTGCTTTTTCGTCTCGAAATCCGCTTCGGTATGGTACGTCTCGTCGAAGTGAACCAAGAATTCGTAGTAATGGTCTAGAAACGTACCCGCTTCTGCATCTCGGGCCTGCCGGATTTGGCGGTCGATAAAATTCTCTTTCTTATTTGCATCGATCGTCTCAACGAAGGCCTCTTGTGCGTCTTGCAGTATACCGCGCCCAAATGCGTGTACGGTCTCAATCTCAACACCAGTGATCCCGAAATGGTCGGCGAGTCGCTGCCGCATCTCAGCAGCTGCCTCGTTCGTATACGTAACTGCGAGAATCTGACCTGGGTCAACGCCCTGTTTGGTGACTAGGTACGCGATACGCGTGGTGAGCGTTAGTGTCTTCCCGGTACCCGCCGCTGCAATAACTTGATTGTAAATCCCGTTCCGGATCACCGCCCGCTCCTGTTCTGCCGTCAACCCGAGATTCTCAGGCCCAATATCACTGAACAAGGTCGAACAAGCCTCGCGCTGTCGCCTGACGAACTCCGAATTATACTCGTCGAGATGCGATTCAATTGACGCAAGTGTTGTTTGTAGTTCCTCGAGTTCCGCCTGATCAGCCTCACAGAGCAGGTCCAGGCGGTCGTCACTGGCAACCGAATCGAGATAAGTCTGTAACGACGTGATGCAGTCGGTCAACTCAGATTTAGCAGGCCGCGTTAGATACGCATCGTAGCTGAGATACTGACTGGCATCTTCACGGAGTTGTTCACAGCGGGCAGTATCGGCTTCAAGTTTGGCATCGAACCAGACTTTCGTCTCGATGAATTCTTCTTCGCCATTGAGCCATGATTGGTACTGTGTGAGCTCGTCAACATGTGATTCCTCCAGATGCACGATATATACAGCTGTGCTCACTGCTTCGATGTCTTGCCGTAAACTGGCGATCCGGTCAAGCAAGGTTTCTGGCGACTCAATTGAACACCCGCGTTTTCGTGCCGGCCACACATCGCGCCTGAGCGCTTCGATTTCTGCTTTGGCCGCCGCCCGTATCTGTTCGAACTGCTTTGTCGCATACTTTTGCCGTGATACGGCTAACCCTTCGCCTAGTTTTGTAGCCCGGGCTTCTAACCGCTGAAATCGTTCGACGAGTGGATGTGTGACCAACTGAAGTGGATGGTTATCGCGCACATCGTCTAGTTCTTCGCTGATCGAATCGACAGCCGTAAGCAAGTCATCGCTCGCCAAATACTGCTCTAAATCGAGATACGACTCAGCTGCCCCCTCTAACTCGTCAAGCCTCTCACTCCACGTATCCACCCGCTTCTGGAGAAGCCGGAGGACGGTGCCTCGTTTCTGTTCCACCGCTGTTTCCATTTTGTGGCCTTGCTCAACCGAATAGGCGAGTACGGTCTGCGCTTTCCGCAGTTCCTCTCGCTCGTCTTCTCTGAGAAACGCTGCTTCGGGCTTCGATAGCAATACGTCACATCGATCAAGAGCAGTTTGCTCACGTTCTAACGCATCTGATACTGCGTCCAAATACTCTGCGAGCGACGCACAGTCCTCAGGAGACTGTACCGTCGCAGGAAACTGACGTTGAGGGATCGTCTCCAATTCGTCATCTGGGTTGTCTAACTCGGGACCTGTGTACAGATCACTTTGCAATCGGAGCTGGCGCTCTGCATCCTGAAACACTTCGAGAACTGCCTCGTACTGCGACACGTATTCTTGGCGGTGCAGCTGAATTGTCTGCCGGTTCGCCGCTGTCGGCGCCCACAAATACAACCATACCCGCTTAGGGAGGAATGTACGTAGAAAGCCCCCCGCTTCGCCTCTGACGTATGTTTCGATATCCTCGAACGTCTCCCAGTCAGGACCCGCTATTTCAAACTCAGGTAGTTGGGAAAGCGCTCGTCCCTCAGAACTCACTGTAATCATCTCTATCGTGATGGGCACATATAACTTATGCAAAAAAATGCAAGCAGACACAGTGATAATAATTAACTGTAGGTTTATACTTTTCGCAGATAGCACTGTTTAGTTCAGGAAATTATAAATAAAATGATGGCTTAGATGACCCCATTACTACCCGAACCTATATGTTAATGCGACAAATTTATCGAATTGAATGGGGATCACTGTTAACGGGACGCACACAGGCACCGTCTCCGACTTTACAAACTCTGGGAACCCAATCGTGGAGTTATCTCAGGCCTCAAAGAGGATCGTTGTCTCAGTGCGTGATGGGAAGCAAATCGACAAAGGAGACAGCCTGAAATTCAGCATCAGCGAAAATAACCGAACACATTATCTGGCTAACCTGCTCAGCCATGCTCCAGAAGGAACACACCACAATCACAATTCCACCCCGAACATCCCGATCCATCACGACGGCAAATCAGCAACCGCCTCTCGCAGCGAAAAATCTGCCACACAATCGATCGATGACAGGGACTTCGACCCACAAACACATGGCGCACCCAAGACAAGCAAAGAAACAACCAAACGAAAATTCCTCCGCTCAGACGAGTAACCACCACGATTCGTCGATCCCGAACTACTCATTCGACTATTCATTTTAGTAACCATCCCCAGATTTCCTCAGCACGCGACACTTATGTCAAGGATACGCCTAGTCAGGCAAGGAAAGATCGCGGTTGGCTAACCCCTTTAGATACTCCTTATAGATATCTTCGTCAAAGGTTTCGCGGACTGCACCATCGGTGCCAGTGTTCGCATAGCTCTGCGCTAACCCCAGTGTAGCACCTGCGATCGCTCCCCCACGCTTCGTGCCCCGGACGTTATCCCGCATCGCGAATTCAGCACCCAACTCAAACCCTTCAAGCATCGATTCAACGTCAGCTTTGACGAATCACTCCGCGTACTCGTCAGGGGCCATCGTCTGTCCTAAGTACTGTGAGGCCCCTAATAGCGTTCCGACAACCGCACCATTCACATTCTTCAGTTCCCGTCCTTCTTCGGCCATTGCCTGAGCACGGAGCGCTAATTCCTGCGGATCCACCTCATCAAGTGCGGTGTCTTCCCAGGCGCTCTGATATACGCCTGCTGCGCCGCCAGCGGCTAATGAACTCATCATTACAAGAGGCGTCGAGTATGGGGCCGCAACGGATATAGGGAGCATTGTTTTTCCGACGCCAGTACCCCAGCTCCCTATGTCCGCTGGGTCCGCCTCACTGACTTTCCCCCGCGCTTTTGAGAGTTCTTCACCAGCCTTCCGGTGGATCTTCTCTAACGGCGATTCTACATTCCGTCGCAGTTTCCCAATTGAGTTTGCCTCCTCAACGAGGTTATCAACTAATTGTTCTTCCTCATTGTACTCCTCGAACAGGCTGTTAAGCTCAGCTTTGAACGTTAGCGCCGGAGAAATCCGTGGTCGGCATCATTCGTCCTTGCCACCGTCTTTTTCACGCTAACACTTCAACGTCCACAGCCGAGTTCGTAACTTGACCTCAATGGGGTGAATTCAGGATGGGTGAGACAATTCGAACTGCTGTCACCGAACCCCAGTCGCGAGCCTCAGTCTTCGATAGTTCGTTCGAGCCGTATCGTGTCGCCATCCGGCCCTTCAAGTTGCCACGAGAGATCTTCCCTCCCAGGAACGGGTAATCCCTCAGGCGCAGGAGGGGCAGGGACATCATCTGGGTCCAAGCCGAGCCAGACAGCAACAACCGGCGCGGATAGGTCGCTGTATCGAGCGATGAGTTCGGCGAATCGATCGACATCGTCCCACGTCGGCAGGTCGCCCTGGTCCTTGAGCCACATTGCGAAGAGATTCCCCAGCGCGTGCGTACTCTCATATCCGGTGAATAGAGCGCGATAGTCTTCATCGCGCTCAGGGGTTGTGATTTGCCACGCGTACCGACATTGCTGGACTGCTCGGTAAGTCATCGGGTTGCTAACTGGTTGAATCTACCACATAAAAATACTGGTTAAGAGGGTTTATTTCGAGTACTTAAGTGATGCTCAATATATGGGGGCGTTAAAAAGCACAATCCGACTATCAACGGATTTCAGATAGCGAGATAGTAGCACACAGCCTCTACCGATTCGTCTCCTCAACAAATCGTAAGATGGCGTGGACGATACGTGCTGTGAATTCAGCATGGTCTCAAGCAATCATCAATATCCGAGGACTTCAACAGAGTCGGTTAACTGTTTCAGCCTCACAACCCCGAACCAAGTAGACATCCAAGCACGCAACACCGGACTGCAACCGACAAAAAGTCCCCCACCTGAAGAGTCAATTCCTCGCTGTCACCGACGGCTTGAGTCCGTTGAGGCTACTGCTGTCTTCTCCGGGCAGATGCCGTAGATCACGTCTTCGACGCCGTGCTCCTCCCCGCAGACGCCGCATTCGGCGTGCACCGACACGGTCACATCGTCGGGTTCGGAGATGTGGTCGGCGTCCGTAACTCCGTCAGCGTCTTCTTCGTGACTCGCGTCACACGCAACTCAAGTTTCTCGACGCGGTCTTCGGCGGCGGCCACGCCGCGGTCGGCCGTGATCACCGACGCCGTCGGCGCCTCTCGCCCGCGGCAGTCGGTAAGGTGGCGGTGGATCGTCCGGTAGGTCACCAGCTCCGACACGACTGCTTCTGGGTCGAGGCCGTGCCGTTCGACCTGGTGGTGGGCTCGACCGCGTTCGAGGTCTGACACGTCGTCGGTGAGCGGTTCGAACAGCGCTGGGACCTCGCCGTCAACCGGCGTCTCGCCGGCGTCCAGCAGCAGCGAGCGCAGGACGCGCACGCCGACCCGTGCTCGATATCACGAACCGACGGCCCGTTGCGGCGCGGCCACCGCCGTCAGATGCACTCCACGTACTCCTCGTGCCCGTATGTCACCGCGACCTCTCTGCACTTACAGCACGCCCCAGACATCGCTCTCACCTCCAACGGCGCCGAGGCTCTGCTGCGGTTCGTAGTGTCGATTCTGCTCGTCGTTCTGTTGTTCCCTCATAGTATTTGGTGTTTCTGAGAGTTGGTTTGCGGCCCGACACGGTGCGGCGTCAGAGTGGTCTATCGCTTCAAAGCGGCTGCCTGTACCACGCCGCCAACCCGCTACTCTCGTACTCACCGCGCTCCAAGTACTATTCCGGTATCTCGTATCGAACGAACTCGCTTTCTCCACAATCAGGACAATGCTCGGTTCCCGGCGACACGTTCGTCCCACAGTTGCGACATTCAACCATCACTTCTGACCCACCTCCGGGAAGTAACCGAGTGAGGACTGTGCGGACGCTCATAACTTTTCGATGTTCTGGCGGCTCCGGATTAATCCTACTGGTGAGTCGTATCTACCAAAAATTCGGTGTCAACGGGCCGGGAACCCGCCAAAGGCTTACTTTTGAGGGCGACTGATTGTCTTGTGGAAGGAACACTGTCACACGCCTTCCACCCCTTTGTATGAACACCGACGAATCGTCCCTCGGCCGCTGTCCGGAGTGCAGTGAGGAGATACCAGAAGCGTGGTTCCTTGTTGAGTACACCAAGGAGAGCGGCAAAACAGGTATTTGGGCCGAATGTCCGGGGTGCGAAGAGGTTGTCGAGCCGGAGTAGCCAGACAGTAGAACCAAGTGTTTTCCCTTGCATATCTCGGTCAAGAAACTCCTAATGGAGATCTCCGACCAACTCCGCTGTCTGTTCTCCGACTCTGTTGAAGAGCAAGACGAGACGTATGTCATTGAGGTACCGGAGCAAGAGGTTCGACTTGGCGACCTGCAAGCGGGCGAAACCTACCGTGTGGCTGTGCTGTCATCACCGTCCAGCGACGAAGTCACCGACACGAAAATCGAATCACAGCGCACACGTGGCCCACCGAAGCCACCGGTCGAAGAAGGGGAGACTCGTACCGTCGACATAGAAGATATTGGTGACCAAGGCGACGGTATCACACGTGTCGAGCGTGGTTTCGTTGTCATTGTCCCCGAGACCGAACAGGGCCAGCGCGTCACCGTCGAGATCGCAGATGTTCGAGAAAATGTTGCCTTTGCCGAGGTCATCGAACGAGTGAGGTAGACGACTGACTTCGGCTCGGCGGGTTCTCTCTCGTGGTCCCTTGGTACCGGTACATCTTCTGGTACCGTGGTACCGAAGGTATCCCAGAAACAACCCTCGAGAAACTACTGGGTCTTCAGTCGTGATCTGCTATATTTGCGTTACAGGCCGTCTATCGGTCGCATCTAGCAGTTCAGCGTTGAAGTGGCACTAACCGTACTTCCGAGGTTCAGTCGATCACATCGGGTTAGAGGAAGTGTTTGCTTGGAAAGGATGTGGAAGTTCCCGAAGCAGACAACGAGATAGAAGAAGAGCACCTGCTTAATTTTGTCGTCAACAGCCTTGACGACGAGCTTGCGCTGGATTTTGGCGAGGACGTAGAAGTCACGACAGAGACGTTGTACGAGGTCCCGCCGGCGGGACCTCGATCAACCACGTCTGCGAGAAGACTGACGACTCACCGCACGCCAACACCGTCCGTGGACATCTCACTGATCAGTTCGACCTTGACGCCGTAGAAGAGGTCGGGGACACGCTGCTGCAACGAGAGACGCTCGAAACACTGCCGGATCGACCGGTGGAGGTCGTCGCCGACCTCCACCTTGACCCCTACTACGGCGACGAGGAAGAGATAGAGGCGCTGTACTTCTCGAAAGCGAAACGAGGAACCACCGCATTTCACGCCTATGCGACATTGTACGTGCGCGTACGGAACAAGCGCTACACGCTGGCGACACCACGAGCGATGTCCTCGCTGAGTTCCTCGAACTCCTCAACGGCCTTGACCTCGGCGTCAAGGCCGTCTACCTTGACCGCGGCTTCTACAACAGCACTTGTCTCAGCCTGCTGTACGCGTACAATTACGCCTACGTTATGCCGATTGTCAAGTGGGGCGAGACCATTCAAGACGAACTCAACAAGGGCTGGAGCCGCGAGATCGAACACGACCTCGCCGGCAAGGTGACGTTTCCCGTGTTCATCGACTGCGTCTACCAGCAAGGACGATACGACGAACACGGGGTGGCGCGTCACGGCTACGCCGCTGACGCGCCGTTCATCGACACGCCACAAAACGCACGAAAGCACTACGGCGAGCGCTTCGGCATCGAATCAAGCTACCGATTAGCCAAGCAGATCCTCGCGTTCACCAGTTCTCAAGACGCTGGTCTGCGGTTATTGATGTTTGTGGTGAGCCTGCTGCTCCAGAACAGTTGGCGGTATCTCCACTGGATGTACGTGGCGGCGCCCCGCCGCGGGGCGCGCCGCCTCTGGAAGTGGCCGTTCACGGAGTTTTGCGAGATGGTGTTGCGAGCAGCCTGGGCAGCGCTCGGTGTTCGAAGATCTGTTCCAGCGAACCAACCACTCGACGACCGGTTCTTCCGGTAACTACCCCTGTTGGGGCACCGGTCGTGAGTGGTATCGCGTCGGTGGCAGTTCGCCGCCGACAGCGACTTGATTGACACCAGTCACACCGCTCTCATCGAACCAAAGCGTATCCAGACACCACAGACGCTCATTCAGTGCCTACTGGAGGTGATGATGGGCCTCTTGATGTGATCGACTGAGTATGGAGTACAGAGTATACAGTCAGCACTGGCGATAAAAACTCACGAGTGAATCAGCCTCGGGATTTGTCGTAAACTGCGACGCTCGCCGGAGATCGTGGCAACCTCGACGGGTAAAATTCTTTCGGCAATCCATATATCTGACAGAGAACCCGGCGCCCAACCCGTATTCCTCAGTTACCGACTGTTTCATACCGTGTTGTCTTTGCGGAACAGGAGTTCAACAGAGCCCTATGGTTGTATTTCCACGAGTTTCAAAGCCTCTTCCGTTGGTTGAAGCATGCGGTTTTCGTCGCGTTGATAATATCCCTCAAGTCTGGATTCGAGGTAGGCGTGGACTTCAGCTCCAGTCTGTACTCCCCAAGCGTTTGCCAGTTCACCGTTCGATGTCGGTGCCAACTCAACTAAATCGCCGAGACGATCTACAGCTTGCTTAGACAAGTTATGATCGGGCTGTGGGCTTTGATACTCGATGAGCGTGTCGAGTAAGGAAACTTCCTGTTCAAGTTCGTCATCGATATCGGTTGCTGTCTCGTTGAGGTAGGCCCGGATTGTCTGAAACGGTTCTCGATATTGATCCGGGACGCGAAGTGGTTCAGAGTCTCGTTCCCACTGGCCTTGTCGCTGACCGTTCATCGGCGTCCAGTCGTCTTTGTTACGGACAGCGGTGAGCCAGTCTTGAAGTGTACTGGCATACCGAGCGAGACACACTGCTTTTCTGATCCCATTTGTCTCGAAGTGCTCCGGGGATTCAGAACTGGTTGTGATATGAACTCGATCTGATTCGATGGTCCCATCGATCTCCTCCCAACTAGCAACGAGGTCCATCGCCTCGGAGGGCGAGTCAGTGAGACGTACCAATATGACCCCGCCCCGGGTTTTGCCGTCGGTCGTTGGTGATGGGAACAACGTTGAGACGGACATAATGTTGCCAGTCGATCGATCAGCGTTAGGACTCCCGTAGATGGCGTCGATATCGACGTCACCGTCTAGTTCTAGTTGGAGATCAAATACTAGTGGAGTGACCATGTACTCGAACTCATCGTCGAGTCGTTGTTTGAATTCTGCAGCTGAGTGGACGAAGTAGTGGTTTGTACCCCGGATTCCCGAGAGCAATTCCGCCAGATCAGGGTTTTCGTCGAGTCCCATTCCAATAAACGTCGTGTGGATGCCTCGCGTCGCCGCTTCCTCGACCGTGGTAGTGATAGTGTTCCGCCCGGTTGCACCGGTATTTGGCATCATATCCGTGAGGAATACGATCCGATTCTCGACTTGCGTCGCGTCTGCGTCCTCGTGTTCTCCGAGGAGATCGATAGCAGTCTCAAGACCTGCACTCATGTTCGTTCCACCACCGGACGTCACATCACGAATGTGACCACGGATCGCGTCCATATCTGTCTCTCCGACAAGAGAAAGCGGTTTGGCGACGTGGTCCTGTGAGTTATACAGGACGACCCCCAGCTGATCGTCCGCTTTCAAGTGCGTGGTGAGGGCTGCTAGAGATTCCGTCGCAGCGGCCATTTTACTCTCACTCGATGGCGAGTCCACCGACCGACGTTGCCCGGATTCATCGTAGTAGTACTGGTCAAACTGACTGCCCATCGACCCAGATACGTCGAGAACGGCGACAAGGTTGAGTTGACGGCGTTCAAACTCTTCGACGCTGATTGTGGAATTGAGACCGACGGTCAGGTAGTGTTCGGTCCGGTTTGTGACGGGATGATTGGTTACTGCTGTGCTGTACGATGGGTAGAACAGACTATCCTTTGTGTCACGGTTATCGCCTGTGTCGAAGTAATAGTCGTAAAACAGCCCCTCGGTTGTGAGTGCATCTTCGCCGGGCAGATATCCCTCAGAGATGTTTTCCCGGAAGTTATCGACATCCTTGGCACCACCAGTAGCCATCCCGAGCGATTCTGAGGCATCGCTCATCGGCGACCCCACAGCGGCCGACTCGTTTATGTGTTCTACAGCTGGTCTCCCACCATGTTCGAGATACCGATCTATTTCCCCTTCGGGGATTGCAAAAGAGCACTCAGTACACCGGTATTGGTGTGCAGGGGTGCGGGGACTCCGGTCTGACGCTCGAAACGGTCGCCAATCATCCCTGTCTGAGAGCTGACGGAGGTCCGACTCCTCGGTGATCACGAGATGTCGGCCTTCGCGTCCTTGTCGGTTGAATGCTTGACTAACCGCGTTGGGAGGGGACTTGACTCCGGGTACGAAAGTCAGATTCGAATCACACTCGGGACAGTCGTGAGAAGCGGCTTTCTTGAACTGATCTGGGAAAGCGTCTCGGGCGTTGAAATCGAGATCAATGCCGAGTCCGTGTTGTACGCCATATGTCTCCTCGGGTGCGAGTGAGTTCACTCGATCCGCAACACCGGCGACGACGAATTGATTTCCAGCAGTGTCTTCGACGTCGAATAGCGCAACATCCGGGGGCGAATCAGCACGGTTTAGAATGGAAATCTCGATTTCCGCGAGATAGTGGCCGTGGGTGATGTCTGAGTTAGAATTAACCATCTAAGTACGACGTTGCTACAATCGTTTATACTTACTGACGAGCAGATTTTATATTGCTTCGGACGGCGCTACGGAAGTAACAGAATGATTGGCTCAGTCGCTCAAGAACAGAACCGAACCGGTGACATGTCCTATGCCGTCCTGACGATGTGACTGGCAGGTTGGCCTGAGGCACCTTAATCACTCATCGAATCGCCACACGCACTGGTTGCAGCATCTGGCTCATACTCAGTCAGATTATGACGAACCGTAACTGAGTGTCTGGTTTCTGATATCGTCCCAACGGTTATTTCAGCTCGTACACTGAACAGGCCTATATCATACATGCTAGTTACTAATTTCACGCTACTGACTCATGGTCGTGCATTGTTTTGTGAGTTGGAGTTGCAATGAGTTCTGAGTATAAGGAAGAGGGCGGGATTGTTCCTGAACCGTCGGATGTTGCTGAAGTTTTCCAGCATCATCATACGCATTTCTCGGGTTTGAGTGGTGAAGAAGTACTGCAGCAGATGGGCGGGGAGAAAGGCATTGCCAAAGAGTACTCGGGGCGTATCCTCTTTGAGTTGTTGCAGAATGCGTTGGACCGGGCTGAGTCTGAAATTCATGTGAAACTCGTTGAAACACCGTCAAGTGAGCACAGTCACGCGTTTATTGTGTCGAATGACGGGGCGGGGTTTCGTGTTGACCCCGGGTATAATTATGAGAATCCGCCCGAGCGGAGCGGGCGGAAACGGCCGGATTTCAATTCGCTCTGCTCGCTCCACTTATCGAATAAGTCTGCGGATGACAGCGTTGGGAATAAGGGGATTGGCTTCCGGTCCGTGTTCGCAGCCGGGGATTATGTTCGCGTGTGGAGTCGGTATGATGAGTCGCCGGGATTGTGGGGTCTGGAGATGCACCTACCGATCAGTCAAGAAACGTGGGAACGCCGTCTCCGAGATCCCGATGTGAGGCGTGGTGTTGAATCGAAGTTGGAAACACAGGAAATCCCGCTCACTGAGGATGAAGAGCGGCCAAGCTTTCATTTCCCGTTACCGTTGGCCGCGCCGAAGCGACCGGACGTGCTTGATGATTTGGGGGCGTTCACGACAGCTGTTGTTGTGCCAGTTGACGATGCGCATCTGGAAACAGTGCGTAATTCGATTGAGGAGATGCGAGCGCGGCATATGTATTTCGTCGGCCTGTTCAGTGATCGCCGAGATATTTCGGTGCGGTTTAGCATGCCTGGCGATTCGTTTGTCCGGTCGACGTGGCCGGAAGCTGCTAGTAATTCATCACGGGGACGGATTTCTCATTGGTCCTCTGCGTCACTTGAGGATCTCGCAGCGGAGGCAGATCACGAGGTGTCTGAACCGCAAGCTGCGATTGCGTGGCCGTCTCGGAAACACGGCGATACGGCGGGGGATGAGGGTGCTGTGGCTCCTGGTGTGTACGGGTATTTGCCGACGAAAATGCAGAGTCCATTCGGGATTGATTTGCAGGGTGATTTCCAGTTAGGGATTGACCGGACGGGGCTTGATGTTGATGAGGGGATTACGGGGCCGTATAACAAGCGACTGTTGCAGATTTGTGCGGAAATCCACTTGGTAGAGGTGTTGAAGCAGGTTGGTCTGCCACTAGAGATTGTTGAGTGGGAGTTCATCGATCCGGATGAAGTACAAACGATTGCGCCTGACGGTCAAGGGTCGCCTCGAAATGATTTGTGGACACTATTAGATCCGAGTGATGGAGAGTCAGCTGCAGCAGAGGTGGTGATTGAGCACGTTGAATCGCTCCTGTTCGCAGGTGGCGGTAACCGGGAGGTTGAGAAATATTCGCAATGGGCTGCACTCGCTACAAAGTTTTTTGACGGGACGGATCGTCCGGCAGATAGTTACACTGAGTTTTGGAACGCGACGGATGCGTGGATTGATGAGATCAGCCCGCATTCGGATAGTTCGAATTACTGGGCAGATGTCGCGGCTGCGTTGTGTGACGCGGTCCGGGCGACGGAGGCACCGGTCGTTCCTGTTGAAACAGCAAACGAGGACGATGAAGGTGGTGTCGCGGCTGTACCGCTTCCTGAGCGTGGACAGGAAGTGTCTGGCGGACAGCGAGAACGACACTCACGAACGGTCTTTCTTCGAAATCCCGAGCAGACGTCGCTGCCGTTGCCTGAAGCGTTGCGACAGGCAAACCGTGCCGTGACATCGTTTCAGTTCCCGTCATCGATTCTTGGGGCGTCACCACAGCCGCTCGGGACGGATCCGTTCAATCGATGGGAGGTCCTTGCGACGTTGCGGCAACTACCGAATTCGTTACCAGAGAAAAGTGGTGACCCGATTGCAGAGGACGCCGACGAAGCGGCGGCGCTGCAACGTGGGTTGATTCGGTACGCGGCTGAATTGTACGCGTATGAGTCGAAAGGTGGCAGAGCAAATCCGGGGGACTCTGCTGTGTTCGATCCTGGATGGCGAGAACTCGATAACGAGGCGATTGGGGAGAATGCGAAGCGAACTGGTCGGTCAATAGCGACGCTGTACCTCCCAACGATTGAGGGACTGTGGGAACCGGCACGGCAGTTGACCAGAGACCAGGTGAATGATGACGCACTCGGTGAGTTACCAGATGCTGTCGAGGTAGACGCGTTCCTGACGTTTCTCGGTGTGGCACCACCACAAGAGAGCGGCCCGCCAATGACGCTGATTGAAGGCGGTCCAGACGGCCGGGTCCCTGCTCGTGAGCGGCCGCCGGAGCTCGAAGATGCCGGGCGAGGCGTTAGCGCATTGTCGCTCGGGTTGCTTCCGATGTCTGATGACGATGAGTATGATGCTGTGGCGTGGCAATCGTCGATCGAAGCGGCGTGGGATGAGTGGTTGGGAGCGTTGATTCAGGGAGAGAGTGAGGACCGGAGCGAGGGGGAAACGAGTACGAAGAACCTGTTACGCCCGCTCGCGTCCCGGCCATGGTACCCGGTTGATGTTGAATCATCCATGGCGACGTCTCCAAGCGTTGGTACCACTGAGAGAGAATCGGTTGCGCCGCGGGAATTAACGCTTCTCTCTTACCGGCAGCAGGGATTCCCATCGATACTGTGGAGTGTTGATAAGCGGACTACTGATAAGGAACTGCTCACGGCGCTTGGGACAATCACTGGGATCGATACGGATGATCTTGCCCGGGATGCTGCGGAGCCCGCGTTCAGATTGATACGACAGTTACAGCAGTTGGAGTTGCGAGCTATCGAGGAGAATCCGACAGCACGTCAGGCGCTTGTGAATCTGTATGATCGGATTCTCAAGTCGGTTGTCAGTACGGATCACGAGGCACATGATGTGGATGAGCTGGCGTTACTCTGTTATGAACCAGATCCAGCGCAAAATGCACTTGCAAACCGAGAGCTTGCTTGGCAGTCACTGTCAGGAGAAGAGGCCTGGATTGTTGCAGATACGGGTGATCGTGAATCGATGCGTCGATTCTTCCCTGATGAACGACTCGTCGTTGCCCGAATCGGGCCAACAAATCTAGCGGCGTACCCGCCGTTAGCAGATAGAGGAGTGAAGATACGACGTACCGTTGAATTCACGCCGTTTGAGGATGCAGAGACAAGCCTCCCTGAGACTGTTGATAACCTAATTGATCCGCTGCTCCCGACGTTGCTCGCACTCAGTCAATCCTCGCTTCAAGTTGACGTTGACCCGGTAGAACACGCTGATCGGTGGCGGCGGCACGAGTTCAAGCACGTCAAAAATGCGTGGGTGACGTACGAAGCAACATTAGGGGACACGAAGTCGGTAACTGAGCAGTGGCTCAAAGACACCTCGAATAATGCGTTCTATCACGAGGAAGGGGAGGCGTTGACGTTGTTGTTCGATACGTCTCCAGATACTGACGATCCAAAACCACCGCTTGCTGAATTTGGGGAACCACTTGCAGCGTTAGTGTTTGACGAGCGACGGCAAGACGTCGGGTCACTGTTTGCCAGAGCGCTGAGCGAGTATGACGGTGATGCTGGAGAGCGGCGTCTTGATCGGTTTGTTGCGAAGACTGATGCAGGCCCGCTTGTCGAAGAGTTTGAACGACAGTTCCACCCGCTGGGTGATGATGCGGCAACGGACCTGCTGAATAAAAGCCAGCATTCTCTTAACGACCTTGGGCTTGAACTCGTTGAGGATTCGAAAAGCGTTCCACGGCTTCCGAATTTAGCACCGAGTGATATCAGGCTGACCGATGCCGATGATGACGTGACGGAGACAGAGGTCAATGACGCGTTCAAACTGCTTGAACTATCTGAGTCGCAAGCACCGTTTGCGCCGAGATTCAACTGCCAGAACCGGCACGTCGAAGAGTGGGAGAACTGGTTTGATACGAATAATGAACGATTGGTGCCGTATCTCGTTGAGTTGTGCCACTCAAACGGCCGTTCAGATATGGAGCCCGAAGACGTGACGAGGATATTGAACCAGTTCGTCGCCAGCGAAGAATCCGCGAAACTTGGGTTTACTCCCTCAACAGCAGTAATCCGGTGGCTTCGTCAACAGTCGGTCCCGCCCGAGGACGTGCCTGAGCCCGGAGAGTTGCTTGTACAAGTTCGTCAATTCGCACCGCGGTACGAGAGTGTGCAGACGGTAGAGGAATCTGCTGATGCCGGGTGGACAAGGGGGACAGTATCGACACCGGCCCCGTCAGAGATTGAACGAGGGACGGTTGAGGTATCGGATGTCGCTGATACGATGCGAGCGCAAGGAGCTGTGGGGGAAGAAGCAGAGGTGGCGTTCCGTGACAAAGTGGTCAGTACTACGGCAGAGCATCTTCGAAAAGCGAAACAGGACGGTTCGCTTGATGAAGCAATTGAGACGCTGACTCGCCCACTGCCAACGGGCGGAAAAACCGAGTCGAACCTGCAGTCCTCGTTAGAGGATTGGAAAGCAAGCGGTAAGCGGAACGACCTCGCTACTGGACTCCACATTTCCACGGTTTGGGATGGGGCGGGGTATGATTTACTTGGATTAGAGCGATCTGACGGTGAATTACGCGCAACTCGATATGAGGTGAAAGCACTGCCAGAAGAAGGGTCACGAGTACGGGCTTACCTTTCTAGTAACGAGCTTGCTGTGTATCGGGATGTCTGTATTGAACCGGACACGATGGATGAGCCGAAGTACATTGGTGATTGGCAACTTATCGGTGTTGAACCCGATGGACGAGCGTTGAATCTGACGGCTGAACTCGGGGATCTTACAGATTACTTGAATCCGTTGCGTTCGAACGGGTTTGATCACGACGGGATTGTTCTCTACGTGGACCGGTAACGTGGAATCGATCGTATGCTATGAATGAACTGACGCGGGAACCAACCTCACAACAGGACTAGCACGACTTCTAGGGTTTAACGGCGATTTCACCGTCTCAATCGTAATTACGGTAAGTATACTGTAAGCCGACGCTATCGTGCGGTTTACTGGGTTCCTTGATTTTGTAGCCGGTGGTGCAAGAGTCGTGCGAGTTCGGTATTGGTCATCTTCTCTTGCTCCAATGCACAATCCGCGGCGTAAGCAATTGAGAGCGCCATTGATTCCAGATCATGGCGCATCATAACCTGGGAGAGCTTGGCCGCGGTCTCGGTACTGATCGTGACAGTGGCGTAGCCGTCTGGTGGCATATTCGCCCGAAAGCGGCGGTTTACTGTAAGTTTACCGTAATAATGCTATAGAACCGATGATCTCCGATTAAACCCCAGAAGTAGTGCTACCGTAGAGCTATGGGATTTCGCCTCGATACTGTTGTAACGTACGTGTGTATCGAATCGACTCCCCCCTCGAATACCCCCGTATCCCCACCCCAGACTAGTTGGTCTACTCCTCCCGGTGAGCAGTTCCGCTAGCCGTCCCCATCTGATTTACTAGCACGATCGCTACTAAGATTGCCACCGCCAATGCCCTCGACGAGGTCCAGGGGGAACCCGAACGCCTGGGCACGCTTTTCTTTCTGCCGAGTGGTCGAGACGGCGACGTCCATCACCTCCGCGACGGTCTCACGGTCGATCCCTCGCTCGATCGCCTGGCGAACGCGTTCATCTCCGACGCGCTGAATCACCATCAGGGGATCATCCGGGACCCTGCCGTGCCTCCTCCTCGAGATCTGGTCGGGCAGCCCCCATTTCCCGTTCGAGGCATCCTGCACGACGAGTTGCCGTTTCCGGTCCGCAACCTGGGTGTGCAGCCCCATCAACGTCCAGAGGCGAGTCCGCACGGTGCCCACTGCCGGATCCGTCGTGAGTGCGTCTTTGATCTCACCGGTCATCAGCGGCCCCTCTTCGGCAAGAATGTGGAGAATCTCGATGTCTTTTGGGACGAGTTCCTCCATATCGGCATCGGTCAACTCGAAGGGGGAGTCCTCGCGCTCGGGGCGCTGGTGCATCCAGGTATGGCAGTGGTGGCACAGCACGGCGAGGTTGGCCTTCGCGTGCTCGTCGACCGTGTCACAATCGCGGTCTATGTGGTGGATTTCCAGCCGCCCCGACCCATCACGGGACCGGTCCCCGCGACCACAGAACTGACATTTGTGGTGGGCGTCCTGGAGCAGCCGCTTTCGTTTTTTCGGCCCGACCGCGTCGTGGTTATGGCTGTTCGACGTCACTGGAGGCCACCACCGTGATCGCGCGCCGGCATCGGCGCTCGACTGTGCACCTGTTGTCGTTCGATTCCGCTCTGCGTTCTCGCAGCGTGTGTCAATCTCATTGGTTCGGTGTCGTCAATCAGTTGGCGAGCAGTCCCGTGTTGGCTGTGGGATATCGCTTCACTCGGCAGGTACTCGCGACCGCCCGGCCGGCCCTTATGCGTGATCGCTCACCACCGGCGTCAGCGACTTGACCTGGAAATCCGACTTGCTACAGTATCGCTGGGCCAGTCGGCCCAGCGCCCGTGTTCGAAGGACGTCCACGACATTGTGCCGAACGAGGTCGGCGTAGGCACCAGTCTCGAAGGCCTCGACCGCCGCTGCACTGTCGTCGAACGGATCGAGCTCGCCAGCGGTCCCCGTACAGAGCGTCTCGTATGCCGTCACGAGATCGGCGCCGCCCTCTTCGTCACCGACCGTCGTGTTGAACTGATCGCGAATCACCGGAAACACGTCCGCGTAGGGGACGTCGGTGAACGGCCACGCGATGTCGGCCGCGGCCAACCGCGAACGGAGAAAGGGCAAGTCGAACCCGCCGCGCCAGGTCTCCCCGTTGTAGGCCACCAACAGGACGTCTTCGCCGATGAGTCGCTCGGCAGCGTACTCTCTGACCGCTGCCAGCACGTCTCCCTCGGAGGCATGCGTCGAGACGCGCACGTGGGTCTCGACCGACTCCTGGATGGCCGTTTCGATCGGCGCGGCGTCGACACCGTCGGTCTGGCAGAACACGCGCACGCCGAGCGGCACCGCGAAGCCAACGACCGTCAGGGTATCACCAACCGCGAAGCCGGTCGTCTCGATATCGAACGCTACTAACTCCATCATCAGGACTCACCCTCCGCTGCAACGCGCTCGGCGACCCGATCGCCCTCGGTGGGTCGCAGCCGAAACTCGCCGAAGCCAAACTTCGCGTGCGTCCCGACGCCGAGCACGCCGTTGACCGCCGTTACCACAGGGGCGTTGCCGGCGTACCCAAGGACTTGCCCGTGATCGACGACCTGCAGGTCGTACTCCTCATCGCCGCGGACGAGCCGCGTCCGACGGCGGCGCAGGCCCTGCTCGGGGACGTCCCACCACCAGGGAACGTCCTGGTCGTCAGCATCCGGACACTCGCTCGAAAGGACGTACGGCGAGCACAACTCGAGCACGACGTCGTCCGCATCCTGCAACCGATCGTAACTGAGGTCATCGAGCTCGACGAGGTTAGTGTCCGCCAGTGACACCGCGCCAAAGCCGTAGTTGCGCCCGCCACCAAGCTGGAGCGAATTCAGGACGGTCTCCGCAATCGGCAGGATGCCGTCCTCGTCGCCGGCATGGAAGTAGGCGTGGACGTACCACTGCACCGACCGCCTGGCGTTGCGATGGTGGGCTGGCTTGCCGAACCAGCACTCGGGGGCGACCACCTGGCGGCCGCCGTGGTCCTGGACGGCCTGGACGTTGTGTGCGTCCCGCGGTCGGGAGTCCAGCAGCCAGCGGTGGGCTGGGTCGCGCAGAAGGAACAGGTCACTGTAGGTTTCGACCGCGGGGAGGGCGGTTCCGAGCTTGCCCGCGTATCCCGGATCCGAGCACGCCTCAGGGCGGACGCCGTACTCGCCGGGAACGAACACACCGGTACTCACCTGCAACGCCTGCTTGACGGCGGGGCTGACGCGACGGGCGATCGCGCTGTATAACGCGTGACCCGTGATGAAATACGGGTGGCCATAATACGGCGTTTCTAATTGCAACAGCACCTGCTGGAGTTGCGTCACTACACCACCCCTCCGTTTCGTCTCCGGGAAGTGGTATGTGTGTGACTGGCTTGCACACCGCGCGCCACCCACGATCGCGCCAGACCTTCAGATGGCATCGGACCACCCGCCATCGATGGGCGTTCGGTCAGTGTCCGTCTCGACAGTGCCAGCGGACAGGCAGTCCTCCAGATACTGCAGCGCCGTCGACCACGCCCGGATCCGCCGGAGTTGGGCATCCAGGATGCGCCAGCGCCGATCACCGTCCGGGTCGATACCGGCCGGCCGCGCCGGCAGCCGTGTCCAGACATCCGCGAACGACCGCGCCGGCGTGTCGCCCAGTGGCGCCGCTGGCCGGTCCCCAGGATTTGGGGTGAGCCGCAGGGACACCCGATCCGTGTGCAAGACCGTCCGATGCGGCGTCAGGCCGTCCTCGGGGTCGTCGAGAGCCAGCCACAAATCCGAAAAGGCCGCCCCGTCGCGATACGCATCGAGCAGCGCGGCCGTCAGCAGGACGTGGTACTTCAGGGACGTATAGGGGTAGTACAGTGACTCGTTCATCGCCGCTGCCACCGCCGAGTTCAGCCAGGCGCGGTGGGCCGTCGCTGCGTCCTGGATGGTGACGAACTCCTGGACCGCATCTCCGAGGGCATCAATGCCCACCGCATCGATTACTTGCGCGCCAGTTCCCAACGACAGCCGGAACGGCGAGTTGTGGGCGGGCACCGTCTGCTCGGGGTGCCCGCCTGGCCGACTCAACAGCGCCGCATCACGGTCGGCGCCGTGGGGCACCGACTCGTTCACCCGCTGGCCAGCCAGGGTTTCGGTGGCGTCGAGATGTGAGCGCCCGCGGAGTTTGTGTAGATCGTGGCGATACACCGCCAGCATACAGTCCGCTTCAGTCGTGGGCTCGCCATCGCCGTCACAGGCTGCTGGGTCGCCCGTCACGCCTCATCACCCACCGCGGTCGCGAGGGTGGCGTCACGCGCCGCCAGGCGTGTCTGCAGTGCGTGCTCGAAGGCCGGGCGGACCGTGTCCTGCCAGGTCTCGTCTTTGGACTCCATCGTCGTGGTCGGGTTCTGGGCGCGGTTGAACACGCGGCGGATTTCCGCCTCAGTGTAGAGGGGGTTGAGCATCCACGCATCCGGTCGGCCCGCGCCGAAGTTGCGGGCGCCACCGAGCTGGAAGGCGAAGGCATCGCTATGCTCGTCCAGGTAGGTAACGGCCTGGACGAGCAGGCCCACGAACTCGGGTTTGAGCTCGCGCAGCGTGAGTTTCCACGTCCCCTCGACGTTGCCGAGGACGTCTCGGTCGACCTGGCGCAGTGGCTGGCCGCCATCCGCGTCGTTTCGCGAGCGCACCTGCGAGGACAGTTGGCGGTAGTGGGCTTCGGCCTCGCCATCACAGACGTCTACTTCCCGGCGGATCGGTGAAAAGGAGACTGGCCGGCGCATCAGTTTTCCCGGCTGGTCGCCGAACCCGCCAAACAGGTCATAGATGACACAGCCCGCGTCGTGGTCGTCCGTGCACGTGCCCTTCTCGTGGTAGCCATTGCTGAGGTCGCGCTCGTAGACGTCGGCGCGTTTGTAATCCGCATTTGATTCGCCCGGGTGGCACGCGGTGGTGCCGGCTTGTTGGAGGACCGCCTCACAGCCGTGTCGGAGCCAGCCCGAGAGTGTGAACGGCGAGATCTGCCCGCCGATTTGGTTCATCGGGTCGTCCGCTTCGTAGCGGTCGGCCGAGGCGTGGTGGCGATCGGTGACGACGCCGTCGCCTGGGGCTAAAAGGTCGATTTCGAGGCCGATGTAGAGGTCTGGGAGGGTGGTGTCGGCCGGGTCGAGTGGTGGTGCGAAGTCGGTGTCGAGGGCCGACGTGTCGAAGGTCGTCATCGTTCGCCTCCCGCGCACGTTGGGTGGTCAGGAGGGCCGCACACCGGGCACGCGGCTCGTGCTGTTGCTGGTGTTGTGGCTGTTGGTTGGACTGGTGGTGCATTCACGTCTGAAACATCCACGACTCCGTCCGACTGCCGCGGCGACACCGCTTCGACCTCGGGGTCGAGCAGCACTGGCCAGCTCGACTGTCGCGCTTGGTCAACGCAGCGGCCAACGCGCCCGGTGACGATCGTTTCGCGAACGCCGGTCGTCGCTAGCGTGTCAAGGGCTGGTGGGTGGTCCACGCAACGCAGTTGGCCCGTTTGTCAACCCGTGTGTCGGCACGCCCGGAAGGCATACGCGGTCACGCGCCTGTCTTCCCGCAAGGGCGTGCCGCACGCTTGGCAAACCACGGCCCCTGCCCCGAGCGCAAATTGTTGAAATTGTGATATAACTTCAGTTAACTGCCCATCGTTAATCTCTTCATTCAACTGTTCTGATTCTTCCATGGGTTCTCACACATCCTAGAGAACCTCGGTCCGGGTGTCCCAGCACCCGGGTATTTTCCAACCAATATCCGGCTGGTCCGAGGCTCCAACCATTAGTCGAACGTCTAATGGTATAAACCTTTGGCTACTCGTCTAAAGGTGATTCACCCAGCAGCCATTTGTGAGATGGCCCTAAAGTGACCGATATGGGCGGCAGGGACCGTGATGAGGAGAGCGGGAAATTTACTGAGAGTTATCCACCAAAAGATTTCCTTCAAGCACTTGATGAACTTGGGTCTGCGGGGACGACTGATATCGCTGATTTGGTTGGTTGTGATCGCCGGACAGCATATCTGAAGCTACAATCACTTGAAAAAGAAGGAAAAGTCCAGAGTCAAAAAGTTGGGAACGCTCTTCTCTGGGAGTTGTCTGACTAGTCTGTCAACTTTAGGTTTATATCCGGGAGGCGGCATCCTCTTCTCGGTTCACATTCCCGTACGCCATTCCGCTTCGAGAGGTCTCTGAGGTCTCGGCCTAGGCTTGATACGTTTCCTTCACATCCCAGATCCACCTTCCTTAGCAGGGCGTATCGCTCGAATTCGGAATCTGGCTGTGACCGCGTGCGGAGGGGTCGCCCGTGACGGAGTACGTCGAACCAGCCCCGCACGAGTTCGCCGCGGACTACCTCTTCGATAGCGATGGACTCGCCCCGTTCTTCGCCGCCGACTCACAAGTTAAGTCCAGTGGTGGTAGCCAACGCGGCGAGTTTACCGACCAAGGCGAACGCTGGACTGTAACGCTGTACTACCAGGACAGCAACGTCGTTCATCCGGGCTCGAAGCTGCCGACCGGGACAGGGTGGCGACTCGACGAGATGCGCGAGTTCCGCCTGAGTGTCTCCAGCACGGCAAGGAAGATAGCGTCGGGGAGCAAGGATTCAAGGCCCACATCGCGCCGCGCTGGCAGGGCATAGAGATCGAGCAAAGTGACGGGACCGTTTCCGAGTATTCCGTTCCGGATGGCATTCACGAGGCTGTCAACGTCAAAATACAGGGCTCAAACATCAAGTTCAGTCGGTATTTGCATCTTCTCCGGCTGGCAGCCACGAGCGTCGGCATTCGAAGACGCTATTTCGAGGAGCCACACGAGTACAGCAACATCCAGGACGCCGAGCGCTATGTCCGTATCCACAAAGATGCGTCTGGTCTTGTCCACGCCCGGGACGGCCCGATCGCCTCGATGGGGCACCTGCTCGAATCTGACCGCCAGGGCTACCGAAAGGTCGTGCAGAACGACCAGGACGAACACGGCCGAAATCTGCCGGGTTACTACCACACTGTGACGCTCGGCCCGCGCCGGATCCGTGAGGCGTTCCCCGACCACGCGCTGCCGAAAGAGGTCAAGCACTACTATGCCAGAGAAGCCAAGAACCAGCCCGAAGATTCACCGCTCGCTCATCCGAAGGCCGGCGCGTCCTACCAGGTGAGTCGATGGGACGAAAAACTGGGCGTCACCGAGGAAGATCTCGAGCAGTTGGAACGAGAACTCGATCAGACCGTCCTGTCAGTGCTGGTCGATGCTGGCCTTGACGTTGCCCCGAACAGGGGGACGGGTCCGCTCATTTCGGACGCGTATTTCGAGGTCGAGACGCGAGACGACAGCCCCGAGCCGATCGATCTTGATCTCACCGAGGTCAAGTCCCAGCAAGAGAGCGTAGTAATCAAGCACCTCGCAGACGGCCTGAGTCCAGTCCAATGGGAGAGCCTGGAGACGCTCGTTACCGACGGTGGGGAAGTGTCACCGGCTGATATCGCGGAGAATCACGATCGCCACGTCGAGAGTGTTCGTCGAGCACTGCGTGGGATCGAAGATCTCGTCGTTCGCGAGTACGCGGAGGTCCAGCTTCGATCGAGCTACGTGGCTGAACTCGTTCACGAAGCCGTCCAGGAAGCGGAGGAGGCGGTCAAATAAGCTGCCGAAACAGGTGCGAAAGCGATTCGTGCTTCAGACCAGGGAATGGAAGAGACGATGAGCGTGTTCATCGCCTGGGCCAACCGCCACGGCGTCGACGTCGATGACGCTCTCAGTCGGCGTGACGCTCGCATGGAGATGCGGCTTGGTGAGCCTGGGCAGGACGCTGGTCGAACGCTTCGCGAAGGGCTCCGCGTTTGGAAGGAAGCGGGGATGCCGGTCGAGCGCTTCCGGATGGCGAGAGTTCGATTCAGTGACGGCAGTATTGCCGACGCGTGGCGATATCTGAGCCCCGGTTGACGCCGGACTCGGTAGTGGCAACACTATTCTGAACCCCTATTTTCGGCCTATTTTGCCCGCTGTGAGTTACAAGGGCAGGTGTGAACCGATTCTTCGAAGCCGATCTTGGGCTACTCACGATTTCTCGAACAGTGAATAGCAACCCAGGGGGTTTGATTCCCTGTTAGGGGTGTGCCTAAGGGCACAAAATCAAAACACTCGGCTCTGGTGAATCGCTGTAAGACAGCGAGATAGGTCGCCAAATCAAAGGAAGTGAAGCGGGAAATCGGCGATGCTTGATGTCGAAGATCTCCCGCTTCACGAGCAAAGCGGTGTCGTTAGCTAAAAATGCTGTTGGTGGCCGAGGCGAAGCCGCCGCCCCCGAAGAGGGTGGGGGGCTTCGCCGACTACGCCGTCGTTTCGCTCCACTGTCTCCGGATTTACTTAGAGAAATCCTACCGCGACGCGCTTGATCTCCTGAGCGAGATGCCACAAATATTGGCCGAGATCGGCCTCGAAGAGGGCGATCTCCCACATCACTCGACGCTAGTCAAGGCGTTTGATAGGTTAGAGATGAAGATCTGGCGAGTGCTGCTGCGCCTCTCGACGCAGCTGCACGATACCGCTGATCACGCCGCAATGGACGCGACATTCTTCGACCGTGAAACCGCCAGCAAGCACTACTGCCGCCGGACGAACTATCGCGTTCAAACGCTGAAAACGACCGCGCTCGTCGATACAAAAACGCAAGCTGTGCTCGACGTTCACTGTACGACCGAGAAACGTCACGACACGCAGATCGGCTGGCAACTCGCCCGCCACAACACGGGCGAGATTGCCAGCCTCGCCGCCGACAAAGGCTACGATTGGCAGCACTTACGCGAGAAATTACGCGAAGAAGGCGTGAGACCGCTGATCAAGCACCGTGAGTTCCGACCCGTCGATTGCGCGCATAACGCGCGAATCGACGAGCCTCTATATGGCCAAAGAGCGCTGTCTGAGACCGTCTTCTCAACGATCAAGCGGACGCTCGGCCACGCGGTGCGTGCCCGAGCGTGGTACCGAGAATTTCGTGAGATCGTTCTGATGTGTGCGGTCTACAATATCAAGCGAGCCGTGAAACCGTGAAATCAAATGCCTTCTGCCGATTCACCAGAGCCAAACACTCCACTACCACTCAGCAGCGCTCTAGTTGATACAGTTGAAGCGAGGGGTTTCCCATGCCTCTCCAGATTATACTGATAAAATAATCTACGTCTGAGTCAATATCGATCAATTGTGGCCTCACTTCAGAGTCGAGTATCAAACGCACTCCCATAGACTGCGTCGTTACCAATTCGTTTCACCGGTGCAATCCAATCAGCTTTCAGACGTGTTGTCGTCTAATTGTCCGGCAAGTGCAACATCTGCTTCCGTAACGGTTTCTGGATCAACTAGCTCTATCTCCTCTGTGAGTTTGTGGTGTATCCTTCGAATCGTGCCATTAGTCCCGTATCTACGTCGTCTACGGTGGATCGTACGTAATTGGCCTTCCGCCCAGTCACTCATCTCGTGATCATCCAGTAGTTCCAGGATTTCCTCTGCTTCTCCGCTTACGTCCTCGTCGCTGTCCGCAATCTGCCGACATAACTGTTTGATGTCGGTAACGACATCGCTATCGCCGCTCTGCCGGCTCAAAATGTCGTTTTGCCACGTACTTGGTGTACCCAGCTCACTTACGAAGGATCTCAACTCCTCAAAATCACTCTCAGGAATCGTGTGGCGAGTGGTATCGGGGGAGGAAATGGTATCGAATACCCGAACCTCATCAGTCTCCAGGCGTGGGAATTGGGTGAAGACCGTTTGTCCCCCGATTGTGGTGCTTTGTACTCGATCCGAATCGAAGATAGTAGTTCGCCATTCAGTTCGTCCACTACTGTGTTCTAAGTGTGCGAGTGAGACGTATCCTTCTTGTCCAGGGGAGACGAAATACTGCGGTTCAGACCTTTCTGCGACGGCATCGTAGGTTTCCTGAAGCTCCTCGATATCGACATCATTCTCCTCACAGAACGCTCGAACGATGTTTCTGAGATCGTCGTACTTCGACCCGATACCCTCCAACCGTTCGTCCCCAAACTCTGCACCGCCTTCTTCTAGTCGCTCGTAGGTCATGAGCGTCTTGTGGACTTGCTCTTCAGCAGTATCCAAAATGGGGGCGGCATGACCAAAGGTGTTTGAGATATCTTCGATTTTTTCTTGAATTCGCTCAACAAGCCCGAGCTGCTTCCGCAGATCACCAGTCGGAGCAAAGTTGTAAATCAACAGTTCATTATGCCGTGTTGTGATGCGGTCAATACGCCCAATTCTCTGCTCCATCTTCATCGGGTTCCAGTGGAGGTCGTAGTTCACGATAACTCGCGCATCTTGGAGATTCTGTCCGACCCCTAGTACGTCGGTTGCAAACAGAATGTCAATCTCTTCACCGGGAGTAACGTCAGCTTCTTGTGCTTCTGGTGCGAATTGCTCAACAATTCTCTCATCAAACCCACTTCCCCCGTGGACAAATCCGACGGTAGGATTACTCGGATCTTGACCGAGCGTAGCAACGTTGGTGTGCGCTGGATTCTCGCCAGTTAGTTGCTCGAAGAGATGCGTGATTGTGGGCACGTACTGACTGAATATGAGAACCTTCTCGTCCGATAGCTCTCGGTCAATTAATCCACGAAGGCGTTCCGCCTTAGCGTCTTTAGTGCGCCCGTCTTCTTTGGTCTGAAGTGCATTCTGTGCCTGCCGTTTTATACGATCAAGTTCTCGAAGGTCTTCGTCAATGTCTGCTACGATTTCATCCCTTTTCGATGGGCTGACTCTATTGAGGGCTTCTGCGACATCCTCAAAGTCAACATCCTTGGCGAAATCATCCTCGAATGTATCCCGTATCTGTTCGACGGCGTCACTCCGGTTTTGCGCATCATCCAGGTCACCAGTAGCGATGTGACGTGTGATGCGCTCTCGTTCCATAAGCCGTTCAACAGAACTCTCGAACGCGGCTAAGCTGCTCTCAAGACGTTTGAGGAGATTAATGAGCATCAGAATGCTCGCATTCTGGTACTCAATGATTAGTTCCTCTTCTTCGTCTCCGTCAGCGTCATAGCGATCAGCACTAACGTAGGGGATGTTCAATCCAGAGTTCTCGGAGTCATCTGAGCCGATGACTGTATCGACGATATCACTATAGAGTTCGTCGAGACGAGGGTCATCGGGTGTGATAAGACGCGGCTTTCGGTCAGGGACGCTGATGGCCCTGTCTCCGATGGTGATCTCCCCGTAATTTTCGAGGATGTACTTCCGGTCCCTCGAAATGATGACCTCCCGCATAATTGACTCAATGAGTTCTTCGAGGTCTGAAAGCCGACTCTGAGTGCTCGTGGATTTGTCTTCCTCGCTGGAGAGGCGGTCGTACTGTTTGAAAATCTCGCTTGGTGACAGGCCTTTCAGTTCAATGTCGAAGTCATCGTCGTCAGCAAACACCTTGATCAGATTGTCCACGTCTCGAACGGAGTTGTGGATCGGCGTCGCAGTGAGCATCACGAACTTCTTGCCCTTCCGACCGATTGACTGGAGTTTATCGTAGCGCTGTGTTCCAGTATTTCGGAGGTTATGAGATTCGTCGACGAGAATCAGATCGACTCCACGGAGTCGTTGGATCTCCTTTTCAGACAGACGTGAAAGTTTATTGAAACTCATAAACGTCTTCTCAGCAGTTGTCGGGAACTCACCGGTGTCTGCATCAAGGAGATCACGCATCCACATCCGCTTCAGCCGCTTGGGTGCAATGACGAGAACGTCGTCTCGGGAGCTCGTATAGTCCTGTACAAGCGGAGCACCGATGTATGACTTGCCGAGCCCGACGCTGTCTGCTAAAACAACGCCATTGTATTTTTCGAGCGGGCGACGGGCTGCTCTGAATGCGTCCTGCTGGAACGCTGTGAGTTGCTCTTCGTAATCGCCAGTAATGTCCTGGAGTAGGGTGCCCTCTCGAACGTCTCGGGAAAATTGCTCAACAATAAACCGCTTCGTCGCTTCGTACGGTGAAATCGTTTCCACCTCAGCGACCGATGTTTCGCCTTCTCCTGTAGAGATGTCCGGCAGGTCGTCTTCGAACTGCGACTTCTCTATCGCGGCAGTCATAAGGTCCTTGTCGAATTCGCTGGCCTCCTCCCAAATCTCCTCGAACCACTCGCCGAGATACCGGATGGTGTTGTTGTCCTTCTTTTCCACATTCAGTTCGACGTTTCCGCGGAGGCCGCTAGCAGAGAGGTTTGAAGAGCCGATAATCGCCCGACCAAGGTCCGGGGAACCGGCGGGGTGCTCGAAGAGATAGAGTTTTGGATGGAATCGACTATCGTCGTACACCCGGACATCGACCTTGTCCTCCTGTATGAGCGTGTAAAGCCGATTGATCCCCTCTTGGGCTTCTGATCGGTCGTACTCTTCTAGATCGTCAGCGAACCCACGTTCTAGTTCATTGATGGTGCGCTGGTCGGTATCGGTCCCGATGAGGATCTCGATACGTTCGGCCCTTCGGAGATTCTCCTTCAGGAGGTCGAAACCACCCAGATAGAAGTAGCCAACGGCAATTCGGACGGTCTCGGCTTCGGGGGCCAGAGCGTTCGCCCGCTCAGCCACGTCGTACTCGCGGTTGTCAAGTACGTCGGAGTACCCGGACCAGTCTGGGTCACTCATTGCTACCTTCTATGTCCGATAAACTCACGCCGTAAATTTCTGCTGCTGTTTTATCAATTTCATCTTGGATGTCTTCCAGATTTTCTTTCGATTCTGCCTTTTGAACGGAAATTGCTTTTTCAACTAAGCCTGTGATTTTTGATACCTCTCTTTCTGTAGGAATGGGAATGGGTATAATTCGGACGTCACTTGCTTCGATACTAATTCTGTTAATTAGGTTTTCAGTCAGATGAACGACTACCCTCGAATTCAAAATGCCAGTGAGGTATTTGCTTGTGACTAAATCCTCATCTATTGGCGAAAGTATTGTACATTTGTGTTCAATTACACGGTTATTTGTATATCTTGCGAATAAATCTCCAAACTTCCCAATAGAGAGACAAACTCCTTCTGAAAAGTTATAATTCATGTTCCGAAGGTATGCCTTATTGCTATTCCGCAGCTTTCGCAAACTATCTTCACTCCAATTGATATACTCAACATCTGTTTTGAAATATAAATCATCCTTGACAAATCCTTTCTCAAGAGGAACCCACACAGCGTCATCATCATCTCCGCTAATCCCGTCTTGTTTTTCTTTGTCTGTTAGAGAGTTGGTGTCTGCGACTTGATCTGGAGTAATAACGCGGCTCATCCAACTGAATGGATTTTCGTTCTTTTCGATATATTTGAAATCTGAGTTTCTCTCTTTCACCTTCTCTGCTGCTCGCGTCCCGTCAAGATATGCAAGATATTCCTCATTATCTCCAGTTTGAAGACCAACACCACTCGTTGTTAATAATCCTAGAATGGATACACTACCAGGCTCCAGATCAGAATGATGCTGGTGCTGAATCCTGTCCAGGTTCTTCTCTATGTTGGTGGAATCTTGAATAACCCCTTCCCACTCGCGGTGGATCTCGGAAACGTTCTTAACGAACTCCTCGTAAAGTCGCAGATTCGCCTCTGTCGGCTCGAAGAAGTTCTGCCGGATCGAGTTTCGATAGATCCCGAGCTGAACCCGGTAGCCACGGGTATCACCATCATACGATAGCTGTGCAACTTTTTGATCGTTCTCATCGGTAACTTCCGGATCGATGAATGAACGATACTCCGAGATCGCCGTGGATGTCGCATCGACGTACTGGAGGCTGTGACTATCGGGCACATCCGACTGCTTTGAGAATGAGAAGATAGCAGGGTTGACAGTTGCATCGAACGTATCTGGATTTGCCAGTAGCAGACTGTGGAGTTGGTTTGATTGAAGTATCCGCCGTGTCGTCTGCTTCGAACTCAACGTGAGGAAAGTATTACTAGTGATATAGGATACGACTCCGCCATCATGGGCAAGTTCCCACGCTCGTATGATGAATTTCTGGTATAAGTCATGACGCATCCGTGGGATAGTCTTGTAGAAATCGTACTTCTCGTCATAGTGGTGGCTGAGTGCCTTGATGTAATCCTGCTTTGACTGGCCTTCGTAGGGGGGGTTGCCGATGACGATGTCGAATCCGCCGTCGAGGATTACTTCCGGAATATTCGTCGTCCACGCAAACGTTTCCCCGGCCTCGGCAGCGACATCTGTCATCCAGTCTCCCTGCTCGATGGCCAACTGCGTGTCCAGTTCGTCGGTGAGTTCGTTCAGTCGATTGGTGAGACGATTCTTCTCTTCGCCGTGTGCCGTCTGATATTGGGTCCTAACCTCGTGAATCTCTTCGAGCGTACTGTCGAGCCCTCCCGTTAGGGTGGCTTGCTGGGCCTCGACGTTCGTCGGGTCATGTTCACCAACGAGGCTGTTCCCGACGAAGAATTTGAACCCGAGGTTGGGCAGCGCAAACTCTTCGTTTGAATCGAGGAACTCCTCGTGATCCACGTCGAGATCCTGCATTAGGTGGAGCCAGACACGGAACTTACACAGTTCGATGCCACCAGCATCGATGTCGACGCCGTAGAGTGTGTCTGCGATGAACTCCTCCTTGAGCTCGAATCGACTACGGTCATCGCTACGACTATCATCCAGTGCCTCCGAGACTGCGACGAGCTCCTCCAACATGGCGATGATGAACGCGCCACTGCCCACTGCTGGGTCCATTACGGTTGCAGAGCGAAGAGCATCATCGATAGCCTCGATCTGGTCTTCTGAAAGAGACTTGGGAGCAGTGTGGTCACTAACCAGTGACACAGCCTCTTCGTGGGAGATGTCGGTTTGCCCTAGCAGGTGTTGCTTGAGCGCGTTCTTCGTCATATAGGCGGTGATAGGCTTCGGTGTGTAGAACGCGCCCACCTCCGAACGTTCGTCTTCCTGCATGAACATCTCGAAGATACGTCCAATGAACTCCGGATCGACGACAAGTTCCTGTTCGCTGGGGTTCGACTCACGCAGTGATATCTTGTATCTCCGGAGGAACCCTTCCGGTTCGCCATCGTTGCCATCCTCCGGACTGAGGAGCTTGTCGAAGAACGCTTCGTCAATCTCAACGTCCTCCTCGATGTCCTTGCGCTCGAACAGACCACCGTTGAGGAAGGGGATCTGACCAAGGCGGTCCGATACCGTTGTCCCCTCCTCTGAGAGCGCTTCGAAGAACAGTGGCTCGAATAAGTCGTCGTAAACGTGCAGATTGTCCTCTTCGGCCACTTCTTCGTACTTGTTTTCGACGTAGTCGATGTCCCCATCGAGCCAACCCTTTTCCTCGATAAACAGTAGGAACAGGACTCGGTTGACGACAGTTCTCGTGTAGGCGTTGAGGTTCTCTTCCGGATCTTCCAGACCGTGAATTGCGTCCTGAAGGTCTTCACGGAATATTTCTCCGAAATCTTGGTAGAAGCTTCGCGTGACCTCCCGGATCGAGAAGACATCCTCGACGTCGCCTTCGAGGCTCGTTCGGCCTTGACCAGAGCCCACTGTGAGGTCGCCAAGATAGTCGAGATAAGCTGGCTCCACGCCGAAGCGCTTGACTGTAAAGTAGTTTAGATCGAATGTGACCTCCACATCTTCAGACGAAAACTGCTCTTCGATGTAGAGAAAAGTGAGATCATCGTTCAGAGGGCTGGTCAGTGGACCTTCGTCGGATTTCCGGTACGTAATGACAGTGAAGAGTTCGTTAACCGGGCTTCCGTGTCGTTTCAGGTGTCGCTTCAGGTCGCTAAATGCGGGACTATCTCCAGATGCTTCGAGTTCGATATATCGAATGACTCCGTCACCACTCTCATCGACTAAGTGTGCCTCGTACCAATCATTCCTCCCTTGGTTTCGCTTTATCCCGCTCGGCACTTCGATGAAGGAGCTGTAGTTTAACCCCTCTGAATCGAGCAGATAATCGATAACGTCGCCTCCATTTTCGATTGAATCCAGACCTTCGATGGGAGTTCGGACAGACATATTTCGCTTGTCGGGTATTCTCTCTATCATCATATATACTCTTGGCAAACACTCGCGGACTGTCGGTGATTCATACGAAGGGAATTCCCTTCGTTTTCGTATATGAACCTACGCTACCTGCAGACAACTGCGAATCTCCGCGCTCCTGGAGTCAGCGATGATCGGCAACGAGGAGGCACCAGTTACCGCAGTTTATTATTCGACGAGATGAGAGATGTGACATAGAGGATCACAGAATGGTTAGCGTGGAGAATGTCGTCGCCTCGGGATCAACTGGGTGTAGAGCTAGATCTTGAGGCCGTTGCTAGTGAATTGAGTGAAGTCGTTGATTACGATCCGGAGAAATATCCTGGTGCCTATTTCCGCCTCGATGACTCTGCACCGCTAATCACGGTTTACCGTACGGGAAAGTACATCATCACTGGAGCAGGCTCAGAGGACGAAGCATCTGTGACCCGATCAGAACTTCTCCAGTTGCTCGCGGAAAACAGTATACTTCCGGAAGCCGAGGACGAATGGTATAAAATTCAGAACTATGTCTGTATGGACGATATCGGTCAACAATTGAACCTCTCGGCGCTTGCTATCGGACTGGGGCTAGAGTTTACTGAATATGAGCCAGAGCAGTTTCCTGGGTTAGTCTATCGACCAACGGATCACGACTGTGTGATGTTAGTCTTCGGCTCTGGAAAGGTGATCATCACCGGGACAACAGCCGTTGGTTCTGCGGAAGAGGCAGTCGCTGCTCTCTTAGAGCAGATTGATACTCTCTTTTAGGAACAAGCTTCAAACGCGTTCTATGGTACTCAACTGCTCTCGTAAGTGGTTCACCGCATCGAGGGCCTGATTCCTGTCGGTAGTTCCGCCGATGATTATCTTCCCGCTTGCGAAGACCAGCAAGGTAACCTCGAAAGAGGGAGGGCGATAAATGAGTCCTGGAAATTGTTCCGGCTCGTATTCAGCATTTTCCAGACCAAGAGCGATCATCGCAGTTTCAAGATCTACTCTTTGATCGAGGGTTTCCATGAACACCGAAGTCACGTGTTCAAACTGGTAGTTGTCCACCTCGATTTCAAGCTCATTTAGTGCCTCCCGGAAACGTCCCTCAGCACTAACTAAATCCTCTTCAGTCTCAGCACCCCGAATTTGGAATGACCCAGTTCGATAAATTGTATAGGCAGGCCCGTCTTTTTCTAAACGAAGAGTCACCATAGAATCGCCACGAAAATTCGCGTTCACTACCTCACCAAGTTGTGACTGAAGATCGCTAACGACAGGCTCTAAGTCCAACTCGCGCCCAAGCGAACCGGTTCCCATTGTACTAACAATCTCCATGTTGCGATACTCAGTTCTGGGTGTGCTATATGCTTCAGTATACCCATCTTCTGATAAGGTTGAAGGTTGTATTCCAGACATAATCCCCAGGGGTTGCACTCAAAAGTATGCAATCGACGCGATGTATGCACAGAAACGTATGTCCTAGTGGGCGGGTGTGCATAGTTTTCGATCGAAATTACGCTATTTGGGTTGGGAGAAGGGATCATCGACGATTCTCCAATAAAGAAAGTCGGTTTCAGCACCCTCAGCGGAACGCTCTAGGTGATAGCCGTATACATTGACTCTTAATGGGTACGACTGCCCGGACTATAATTCGACTCAGTGACGAACGGGAGCGGCTCCTCGAACAGGCTGGGGAGATCGTCGCGAGCAATGCAACTGATAATCACCGATGAGCGATATTATTTAACCTAGCCGTAAGACTCTGATCCCACGAAAACATAGAAGAATTTGCTAGAAGTGTCCCACCGACCTCCATTCAGAAATTCAATATCAACTCCAATGGATTGTATCACTGGGTGGATGTCGTAGAACATTTCTTAAACCGTGGTCACGGTACTTCTAGATTGTCTTTGCATTCGTAATTGGTGATAACGATGACAAAGCGACGGCGCAGTGAATGAAGAGTTGCTTTGATGATTAGATGCGGATGGGCCGCATTAAGCTCAAAGCCGCAGTTTTTCACCAATCGGTTGGTTCATTCCACCCTCGTACGGCGATAGTGCGTCTCGTCTTGCTTAGACTGCTTCAGCCAAAAGTCCCTGCAGTGTCTTTTGATGCAGTCTTCGACACTGTATTCGATATCGAGCGGATTATCGGTGACTCCCGCGTTTTATCAGGACGACTGGCGGCTCCAGCGGCTAACAGGTGTGCTGCCAGTCGAGCGTGTCAGAGGCCCTGTCACAGACCATCCGAATCGGCTTGGTGACAGTGAGCACGTCTCGGGTAGATGGAGTCACGTATCGGTTTCCGTGGCAGGTCCAAGTCACGGTTGAGGAGCCGGTGTATTCGCGGAGTCTGCGGTCGATCCGGGAACAGATCGATGACCTGCCGGCCGAAATCAAGGGGTTCGCGCAGGCCTTCAGCAAGCTGTCCGTTTCGTCGTTAATATCGATTCGGAGCGTGTCACCCGTATCGAAGCGTTTTATCCGTCGGTCACCGGGTTTGGATCCAAAACACGATTAGTAGAACACTCAGCAAGGATCCACCTACAAGAAATCCCACAGTAGTTGGCCCTGGTAGTGTTGAGAGATATTTGGCTGCCGTGGGAGTGAAAATGAATCCGCCGGCATATCCGCCGACAGAGACGTATCCAGCTGCGAGCAGCCGAACGAACCACTGTTCAACGATCGTATGAGATCGGTGGTCAGGATCGTCAGCAGGACGTGGATCAATGATTTCAGGGTCGGGTTTCTCTCGTTTCAGATACCGCCATTCATCCAGATACATTCGGACCGGTAGCACGGATTCGACCTCATTCAAGATAGCATATCGAGCCTTGTTGAGGCGACGGTAGGATTGGAGACTCTGATACCAGAAGTAGCAGATCAGGCTGCCAAAGGTCGAAGCAAACAGCACGATAGCGGCAGTAGTGGTTGTGAGGTTACCGCGAGCCAGAGCAAAGAGGCCAGCGAGTATTGAGGTCAAAATGACACCGAAGAATCGGTTCATCTGAACGCGCTGGTTGGAAGTTTCAATTGCGACTTCGCCATAGTGGATGTACTGATCCATCAAGTGATCTTTCTCTTTTGCGGTTAGAGTCGATAAGGGCCCTGATATCGGGCTTTCTTGCTCACTCGATTTGTCCGATTCGCCCCCAGTGACTTCGTCAGAATGTTCGGGTTCGGTTTCTGGTGTGTCCTCATCACTATTGGCCCCGTCTTTTTGAGGATCAGTCGAGGTGTTGTTGGTTGAATCAGGCATATTCTGCGAGTGCGTCCACGAGTGATGCTTTTCGCCACCCAACCTGGGTATCTGCGGTGTCCTGTATCTTTGTCGGGACTTTTGATTGGCCTTCCGGAATAATCGCGATTACCGGCTTATCAAGTTCTTTCGCGAGGTCAAGCTCTTCTGGAATCCACTTGCTATGAGCAGCATACATTCCACTGTTAATGATAACTACTGATGCGGTCGTCATTTGGTTCCGTAGTTCTGAGCGTAGGGCAGACTCGGTATCTACGGGAAGAGGATCGGTTGAAGGAACACTGTGGTTCTGCCAGTTGAGCGAAGGAACTTCGTCGAGAAAATCGACAATCCGTTCGTAGTGCTCGTCGTATTCCCACGAGTGAGAGACGAAAACGTTGTACCGCTTATCCTCAAGGCGATTTGCAGCACGTGCTAATCGCGAAAGTGACGGATCAGTATCGCTACCCGAGGATGACGAGCTATCTTGAGCGGATGAACCTGCTGAGGCCAGAGCTTCTAATCCTTTGTAGGCGGCATAGAGAAGCAGGGCTCCACCGGCCAGTTTTTGTCTAGACGAGATACCTTGCGTGCTCTGAGTCTCAGCGGAGCTGCTGTTCAGGGAGTTCTCTGTCGGTACGCGACCGGATTGCTGATCACCTGTGCCGAAAAGTGGTGTCTGTGATGAACCAAGCTTGTGGACAGGATCACTCCTTGCTTGCGTGACGAGACAAACAGGACCGAGTTCCCGAATAGTGAATTTCTGGCCGTAGTCCTGTCCTTTGTACGTTGGTAGCAGGCTATCTTCTCCAACTGCATAAAATCCGGCTGGCAGATCAGTGACCGCTGATTTCAAAACGAATTGTACAGCCGATTCAAGATTTTGGCTACCGCGAATAGCGTCGAATGCAGCCTCCCAGGTGGTTTTCAGCGGGGAGGAGGTATTTTGGCTCATACCCGTATTGACGGTCTGTTTTTAAATAGTATAAGTTCTTCCCCATCTACATTCGACAGGTTATGACATCACTCCAGAGGATACCATAGTACTAATCAGAGTAGCCGTCAACAATCCTCACACGGTAGTGTTCAGATAAGCTGATTCCATACGAAGCTGAACGATCTGAGCCAGTCGTCGGCTGTCTCCGCTTCGGCGTTGCTAAAACAGTTTGAGAAAGAAGAGGTACGTCGTTTTGCCTCACGAAAGACACGTTCGACACTGTTCCGATTTCCACGCTTTTCGTATCTGAAATCGTGGCCGTGTCTCGAACAAGCGTCTTTCAACGAATGTGAGCCATCGATGAGAAACACGGCGTCGTCGACATCGTGTTTCTCGCTAAGTTCAGCGAAAAACGAGTGAGCGATAACCTTGTTTGTAGTCGTCTCAAGCTTTGTATGGAGTAATTCGTTTGTCTCTGGATCGACAGCGGCGTACAGCCAGTACTGCTCATCATTCAGCCGGATCACGGTCTCATCAACCGCAACGTGATCCGGATTCTGTCCATCTTCGGGCTGTAGATCTGCCTTGTGAACCCGGTTATGCACAGTTGACCGCACGCGCTCGACACCGAATACCTCAAGAAACGAAACAGTATTCGAAAGTGAGAGTCCAGCCAAGTGCAACTGAATACTCAGCTTCATCAGCAGTCGCGGTGTCGCTTCTCGTTCAACAAACTCTAAGTCGATCTCGTCTAAACAACCATTGAGGCGTGTGTTTTCGGGCATAGAACACTTAGAAAACACACCGCCTCACTATTCATCCTTATCTGAACACCGCCCCTCACACCAAAATGAGTTTTAACAATTGGTCATCAAGTAGTCGTCGTAGCGAGTATCGGTCATTCATCTCGCATTCGTGGGAATACAGCGACGAGTACAATCGGATGGTTAAATTGCTTCGTGATTATCCAAATTTCAGTTTCCGGAACTACTCAGTCCCCGAAGCTGATGAACTCGATGCGGACACCGAAGAAGAGTTAGAGCAGGCTCTACGGGAAGACCAGATCAAACCAGCCACGGTTGTAATAATACTCGGTGGGATGTATGTAGCA
>Ga0306867_1000213_pt1 | contig 36989 bp, 26 predicted proteins | sample AntRauTorckE6831_FD_190432 | JGI IMG/M metagenome (GOLD analysis project Ga0306867, IMG submission 190432) | Saline lake microbial communities from Rauer Islands, Antarctica - Metagenome Torckler E6 #831 (v2) (version 2) | ecosystem: Environmental > Aquatic > Non-marine Saline and Alkaline >...
GACGAAACCTGCCAGCGGCTGCCCGGCCCGCAGGCCACGTATGCATTTCGGGCGGACAGCGGGTTTTTCGGCGATTCGTTTCTGTCAGCCATTGAGCAGGCCGGCTACGACTACCTGGTCAAGGTCAAGTTAAAGAATCTAAACCGGCTGCTGGCCCGTCAAGACTGGCAGTCGGTTCCCGGGGAGCCGGACACCGAGTATTGTACCTTTACCCATCAGTGCGACGGATGGGAGCAGCCGCGGCAGTTTGTCGGGATTCGTATCGTAAAAGAGGTCATTACAGAGGGGCTGCTTTTTCCGCTCTACGACTACCAATACGCCTGCTATTGTACCAGTTTGGACGAGGCTCCAATCCAGATTCACCGGCTCTACGGGGACCGCGGGGAGTGCGAAAACTGGATTGAAGCGGTCAAAAACCAGCTGGGAGCCGGCACCACGCTGACCGGGCGGTTCTGGGCCAATGACCTGCTGTGGCAGTTGGGGGTACTGGCCTACAACCTGTCCGTATGGCTGCGCCAGCTGACCGACCGGGCCAGCTGGCGACAGGAGCCGCGCACGTTCCGCGAGTGGTTTATTCGGTGCGCCGGCAAGCTGGTCTATCACGCCCGCCGGTGGACGCTGAACATGCAAGAATCCTACTACATGCGTACAAAATGGGAGAGTATCTACCAGCAGGTGTACCGCCTGCAGTTGTGACCCTGCCGGCGGGCACTCCCACGTAACAACAGATCCAAAAAAGAGAGACTCCGTGGAAGAGGTGCGTCTGACAAGTGGGTTTGGGAGGCTATCCTTGACTAACGTTGACTAAAATGGAACGGAAGCGGCCCTTTCCAGCAAAAATTGGGTACAACAAACGACGGAAAGCAGATACATCACAAGTACAATGGTGATAAATTTGTCAATCGTCCCATTATTATCTTACTTGGGACTTTTAGGTACTACAAAATCATCGGATAAGATTACACCGTTTGGTAGATTAAATTTTTGTTTGGAAAGTTTTCACGAGAGTTGGCCTGGCAGGGCTGATTGACCGCCACCTCCGCCCTAGGGGCAAAATGGCAGGGTTTTCTTACAGCGATATTATTGCCAATCTCATGGGCGTATTGTTTACCGGCGGGGACTGCGCCGAAGATCTGGCCGAGCACCTGCGCGAGCCCCTCCATCGCACGCGGGGCCTGTCGGTGTGCAGTCCCGACACGCTGCTTCGCGGGGTCAAACAGCTGGCCTGCCGCTCCGAGCAGCTCACCCATCCGACCAGCGGCGTGACACACACCATCACCATCAACGAGCCGCTAAACGAGTTGATGCTCAAAGCCTTGCGGACCACCGGACAACTTAGTAACGAGCGTTCCTATATTCTGGACTATGACATTCGGGTCATTGCCACCGAAAAATGGGATGCGGCGCGGACCTACAAAAAATGCCCCGGCTACCAACCGGGCATTGCCAGCATTGGCGGCATGCCGGTCTACATCGAGGGGCGCAGCGGCAACAGCCAGGCGAGCTTTGCCCAGGACGAAACCCTCACCCGGATGTTCGAGCGCCTGAGTGCCAATAATGTGAGTATTGACCGCTTTCGCCGCCGAAAGCTTTCGGGGCTCCTACCAGCAAGACGTTGTCGAGCTTGTTCAAGCCCATACCGACCGATTCTATATCCGGGCCAAACGCTCAGCGGAGATGCTCCGACAGATCGGGGCGATCGATGAGGAGGACTGGACATCGGTGAAACTGAACTGGCAGCCCATGGACGTGGCCGAACTGGTCAACTGGCGGCCCTTTGATGGGACAATCTCCTACCGGTTGATTGTCTGTCGCATCAAACGAGACGACCAACAAGGCGATCTGTTCAGCGGCTCCGCCTACACCTACCAGGCGATACTAACGGACGACCGCACCCGCTCTCCGGAGGCGATCGTTTCCTTCTACAACAAACGAGGAGCAAGTGAGCGCGTCTTTGATGCAATGGGCAACGACTTTGGCTGGTCGCGGCTGCCCTGCTCGTTCCTGTCGCAGAACACCGCCTTTATGATTCTCACGGCCATTGTTGCCAACTTTTACCGCTACATCCTTGGCCTGTACTCGTCGCGCATACCCTGGCTGAAGGCCACCTACCGGCTCAAAAAGGTATCCACCCGACCAACTACATCTGTCGGGTGATTGGTGAAGGTGGTAGCTTGCTTGTCAAAAACCGATGACAGCACAAACAAAGACCGAGACCATGGTTGCCCTGGTGGATCAGTGGAAGACCTCCGGGGTTACTCAACAACAGTTTTGCGCCGAGCATGACCTGAAGGTCAGTACCTTTGCTTATTGGGTTGCTAAACAGAAGCGGGCCGCCTCCGGTGAGTCAGCCGGTGGGTTTATAAAAATAGATGTGTCCGGGCCGGCAGGCCCGGATCCGGTGTGTATCACCTATCCTAATGGCGTGCGTATTGCTCTAAGCAGTGCCAATCTGCCACTAATTAATCAGCTCATCCGACTCGCGTCATGTTCTCCCTGAGCTCCTCCCACCACTACCATCCGTACCGCGGGGTCTGCGATATGCGCAAAAGTTTCAACGGGCTGTCCGGGCTGGGTTTTGTGACAGTTCTTGGAGTAGCTGAGATCAATGTATTCATCCACCAGTATGTGCTGGTGGCGATTGGTAAGTAGCCGTTTTTCTTTTCCACGTGAAAACTGAACGTATTGCTTAAGACTCACAACAATGTAAACACCTTCGGTCTTCCACCAGTACAGAGTTGGAAAATTGAGGCAAGCAACGGCTATCTTAGTTTATATTTATTTATTCAATGGAGTTTTTAAAATATAGAGTGCTCCTGATATTCTTTCCCTTAAATATCCAAAAGGATTTTTATTATGTTCAACTAAGTCTCGATAATATCTAATTACTGCAATGAATGGTTTTATTAATGAAAGGAAGCCATTAATCCTTGCATCAATGGCACCTGTCTGTATATTTCTTCTTTTATGGTATTTTTGAAAATTTTTAATTGTACTCTCATATGGATGATTAACAATATATTTAGGGACAAAGTAAACATCCATATTTTTATCCAAAGCGTCTTCAATAAAGAACCGTTCACCACCACCATTTAACCATGAACCTAAACCAAACCTTTCATCAAAAGTTAGATTGTGTTTTTTTATAGAATTTAGTAAAAAGGTAATTTCAATTGAACTTGGTTGATAATTTATTTCTTTTCCTAATCTTACAACTCCTTTAGGATAGTTTTTGTACTCAAGATCATTTTTACCTGTATTAATTTTGAAACAGGCAATATCTACTCTGTTATCTTTATAAAATTCAATGATATTGTCAATGTATTTGAAAGTATAACTTACATCATCATCGGCAATTATACAGATATCACCTGTAGCATTTTCTATAGCAATATTTCGTGATTTTGTAACTCCTCTACCTGCAATCTGTGAAATAACTACATCTTTTCTTACCAATTCCTGTGGAATAGGTGTTTTTTCAGTTCCCGTAAATTGGTGTGAAATGATATATTTCACATCATTTCTAAAGGGCAGAATAACATCTTTGACTCGATATATCCCCTGGTCTATGGTGGATATTAAAACATTTATAACCATAATTTACTTCCGGGTTAAAGTATAAACATTATCATGAAGGCCACTTAAATACATTGCTGAGATTATTTAAATTAAGCCTCAAGTGCCATCTCTCTGAATTGTGCATTTGAATCAATAAGTTCAGAGTATGTACCCTCTTCAATAATTTTACCTTCTTCCATCAGGTATAATTTATTGCAGTTCATGACTGTTGTGAGCCGGTGAGCGATAACAATAATCGTACGTTCTCCCTTTAACGCTTCTATAGCTTTCGTTATATCCTTCTCTGTTATATTATCCAGTGCCGACGTTGCCTCATCCATAACCAATACTTTTGGATCGTGGTAGAGGGCCCTGGCGATCCCCACCCGCTGCCTCTGCCCACCCGAAAGCCGGGTTCCGTTTTCGCCCAATATGGTATCAAGGCCAAGTGGAAGTGTTGCCAATAGACCGCTCAATTGAGCAAGCTCCAACGCGTGCAACACCTTTTCCTCATCAATCTCCTTCTCGGGCACCCCAAATGCGACATTATTTCGAAGTGTTTCATCTGCCAGGTAGATCGATTGTGGTATATAGCCAATAGTTCGCTGCCAGGCGGAAAGGTTATTGAATACGTTCTCCCCGTCAACTTCTATTACACCCTCCTCCGGCTCAAGAAGGCCCAGTAACATGTCTACTACCGTGGATTTACCGGCACCCGACGCCCCCACAAATGCCACGGCTTTCCCTTTCGGAATTGAAAATGAGAGACCGTTTAGCGCAAACTCTTCACAGCCGGGATATCTGTAATAGATTTTTTTGGCCTCAATACTGTTGCTTAGCTCTAATTGAATATCTTTTTTTCTGTCCTTAACCAGTTCCTCACCAGAATTTTCAAGTTCTTTTAAATCCTCGTAAATGGGATCAACCGACACGAGGTTATAGCGAAGATTGGTATACATAGTACTCAGATTCTGGATAGAGGGCATGAGCCGGATCGTTGCCATCGCAAAAAGAGTCAGAATTGGAATAATCGTACTCATTGGCCTGCCCTGCCATACCATCAGGGCGGCAATTGACATCATACCAAAGACGGCGGTTGTCTCTACCACGGGCTTGGGTATCTGCTGTATGAATTGTATGTATGTCTTCAGGCGACTACTTTTATAAGCTTCAGTACTATACTTTCTTATAAATTCTTCCTCTCTGTTTAATACACGGGCATCTTTGATTCCGCCCAACCCCTGGTTTATCGCCTTAATCATATTTCTTCGATGAATCTGCTCTTCTCTGCCATACTGTTTAACTTTCTTTTGAGTTAAAAACAGAAAAGAGCCGGCACCAAATCCTGCTAATGATATAATAAGGATTGTAATCAAGGGTTCAACGATGAACAGGAACAGAACAATTGAAAAGGTCATAATCACCTCTTTTGCAATTTTAAGTATGTTCGAAAACACAATTTTCACTACTATATCGATCTCCTGTGTAGTGTTTCGAAGAAGTTCTGCGGTATTTCTCTGAAGGTGAAAAACATAGGGAGCATGCATATATGAGCGCATCATCCTGTCGCTGATCTTATATCTTCTGTTAAAAATAAAACGAGCTTCAAAATAGTTAAATGTCGTTATATAACAGCTTTTAATTACAAATATCCCAACGAGTGCTGCAGATCCCCACATTAAAAGTTTCCGGGAAGAATCAATGCTTAGAGCTTCCAGTAATGGTTGAATAGGCCCGTATCCTAATACGCGCTCCGGAGATGCAACGATGGATACAAATGCCGGAATCATACCTATACCCGCCACCTCAAGGCCGGCCGCTACCATCATAAGCAAAAAGAGAATAGCGATTTTAAACGGATCACCTTTCGGAAGTATATATTTTATTTTCTTTAGTGTATCAATCAATTGACTACTGTATGGGTTAACAAATTATTATTATCGAATTTAGTGTCGTGTCCCTGATATATATATATGGCCGGATAGTCATTGGATGAGTTTTTATTGAAAAATCGAGTGACTCTTGAGCAAAAAGTCATTCATTGACGACTCAGCCGATGACTCACAACTTATTATTTACCTTTGACATGTTATCAAAAGAGATTTATCGGCCCAATATGTTAAATGATAAGAAACTAAATCTTAAGAGATGCATTAGATAATTGTTAAATGTCGATTGCGACCGGGTATAAAGTGTTACACATATAACTATAAAAGTAATCTGATACTGAGACTCTGACGAATTAATTAATCAGAATGAATCAATTATGACTGAATTATATAAATAACCCAATAGGCTCACCAAAGTTTCTTTTTTTATAAAAAACATTCCCGTTCTATAGTCACTATTTGTGAGTTAATTTTTTCTACGTATAGAGGGTTTTGGGCATGTGTTCTACTCCCTGCCCCCAACAGCTTTTGACTTGGAGGCCGTTCACTTGCCCCCACGAAGAAAGCACCAGGGAAGACAAAAAGGGATATGGACTGATTGCTTATTATTTAGAATTTTTCATTTAAACGTCTGAAATTATAAACTTAATGAGCTTAAACTTCCCGTAGAAGATGCACTCTTAATTTGAATTTCCCCAGATAAATCAACATAAGAACCTTAAAAAAAGACTGGTATTGATGTTTGTCCTGATAAACTCCGCGGAACGATCTACGTGTGATTCGGCTGCTAAATGCATAATCGCGTCAGGCTGGAATTCTTTGAAAATTCTATTGATTGCTTCTGCGTCACAAATATCTACCTGCTCAAATTGGTATCGATCTGAGGTACTAATACTCTCCAGTGATTCAAGATGCCCTGCATAGGTAAGTTTATCTAAATTGATGATTTTATAATCCGTATTACTGATTACGTACCTAATCAGTGCTGACCCTATGAATCCCGCACCTCCGGTAACTACTATTTTTTTGGATTTTTATCCATAACGAACTTTTTACTTAATTAAACTTGACCAGTGAAATACAATTTGAGCCTATTTTTCAAATACATCTTTCCGTAATGTGTTTTAAACTTTACTTTTCTTATATAATCTTTTGTTTTATGCACCCTTCAAAGTAGATTGACTTTAAAGGCCTTCTGTGCCTCGTTGAAGTAACTGCATCATTATTATGCTGCTCAAATCGTGATCTCAAATTTTCAGTATAGCCAGCATACTTATTCCCATCCTTCAAACATTCCAATATGTACGCGTAAAAAAAATTCCGTGGGAAAATTTGTGATCACTTCACAGGATAAATTCCCCACCGCCTGTAAAAACTATTTTTTTTCATTGATTTTTCTTAAAGATTATACTGCTCTGGTAAATGAATTTCTGTAATCGTGAAACTTTTCATGATGTGTAACAGTCTCCCACCAATCCTCTATTGATATCCTGTTCAGATGCTTCAACAGTGACTCAAGATTGTAATGCAACACTCCACGTTCAAGAAAGAAGTTATAATAGGGTTTTATGATATCGGTATACTCATCACTATTTAAAATCCCGGCGGTGGCGTATTTCATGAAAATATACTCCATTCGAAATCTCTTATTTTATAAAAAAATATTTCAAATTATTACACATTTGGTCAGTTTACGAGTGCCATTTTCCGAAACTCACTATTTTTATCGACAAGCTCCTTATAGGTTCCTTCATCTTTAATCCTTCCATCATTCATCAACTAAACCACCCTGCACTGAAAGTACAGGGGTTTAGTGACGGACTAAAGTCCTATTCCATCATTAAATCCGAGTCGTTATCATCCTTCTTGCTTCTGTTGTGCTCCGGGTAGGTCTGTGCATACAAACCTGAATCACCCGTTCGAAACAATGCTTTTGAAAATCTCTACCCAGTACGTGAAACCGATATTTCCTAACCCATACAAGGTGCCAGGTTAAACGTGTCATCGTGTGGCTTTCTTTCCCAATGCCCCAAAAAGATACCAGAGGTTAGATTTTTCGTAACACTAAAGTTCTGCACTGAAAGTGCAGGGTTTTAACCCTCCTCTGGGACCAATAAAAAATGCCGACCAGAGCAACAGAGCCCCAAATAAGAAGATCCTGCGCATCCGAAATATTTAAAGTACTCAATAACCCCTGAATAGGCGCGTAACCCAACACTTGTTCGGGTGCGGCCACAATGGATACAAAAGCGGGGATCATACCAATGCCAACCACCTCCAGACCTGCCGCAATCATCATTAAAACAAACAGAATGGCAACTTTAAACGGATCTCCCTTGGGAAGCAGAAAAAATATTTTCCTTATAATTTCACGCAAAACATTGAGCTTTTTATTTGGTTACTATTAGTCTTAACAGGAGCAGTAAACATCATAAATTATGACCTTCAAGCCGGAATGTTCAATTTGAAATTTTTAACTATGACGAGAGTTTTTTTTGAAGATGGGTCTATTCTGATTTGTGTGGGTAAATTCCCGTATATAATTAAGCCCCGAATGATTACGTAAATAATTTAATGATTTCCCTGGCACTTTCCCCCACAGGGACAAATGAAACGCCACCCCGCTGAATCAGGACTAAAAGAAGCAAGTGCACATACTATTGATCTTTTTGTGAATTACCTGATTTGGTGCTACCCACACAAATCCGCAAAGAACCATATTAAAATTTATACGACGCAAACATCATATCAACCGTCTCTTTCTCTTTTATAACCTCAACCTCCTTTTCCGGGTTTTGTCCATCCGTCATCAATACAGGCGGGGCTCCCCTTATAAATGGAGGCTTCATTACAATATTGTATGCCCCCACATGATCAAACACAAGAAAATCGCCTTGCCTTATCTCTCCGGAAAATGAACTGCATATGATGTCTGCCTTCATGCAGGTATAGCCCCCGATAACCCCACCTTTCAAAGAATTTTTATGGGGCAACATCTTCACAACTCTAAATGGCATCTCCACATGTGAGTTCGTTGGCCGGATATTATGAAGGCTGCCGGTTACCGTAATCACAGGTTTTGACCCGATGGTTTTAATTGAGGCAACCCGGCAAACAAATTTCATGGTATCTGCTAAAACGGAAATACCCGGTTCAAGTATCAATTGGGGTTTCTGACCCGGAAATTCATGGCTCATTAAACCCGCAATTACACGACCGTATTCAACAAATGATGGAGTTTCGAAAGAATACTGATGGCTAAGGCTTTTAGGTAACGGGCCGAAAAATCCACCCCCAACATTTAGATACTCCAAATGATGGCCGCTGAATATATTTCTTGCAAGGTCGATTAATTTTTTTGCCCTGATTTTAAATGAATCCAAACTCCGGTGCCGGGTTGAGAAGTGGCAGTGCAAACCAATAGGTATGCAGCCGTCAATCGAAAACAGTTCATCGCATACAGACTTAACCTCTCCACTTTTTGCATCAAACCCAAACCTTGACCTTTCAGCTTCTCCAATATCAAAATTGCACCTTACTGCACATCGAATTTTTTTTCCGGGATTTCGGTGCAGGTATTGCTTTAGAACCTCTATCTCCTCACCAGAATCAAACTGGACAAGTGCTCCATCATCAAACGCCCTCACCAATTCACCTTCCTCTTTTACAGGCCCGTTGAAAATGATTTCGCTGCCTTTGTATCCTATTTTTTTTACAAGCTCATATTCTAACCCTGATACAACTTCCGCCAATAATCCCTGTCGGCGAGCCAGTTTGCAAACAGCCGGGATATAGTTCGTCTTTACTGAGTAGGCTAAGTTGACGTTATTATAATACTGCTCAAATGCTGATTTAAAGCTATCAAGATTTTGTTTCAAAACATGTCTGTCAAACAGATAAAATGAATCACCGTACAATGACTGTAATAGCTTAAGCTGGGCAGTTGTTAACTCTTTCTGCATGGTATATATGAATAATTTCCGGCCTCATAGTTGATGGGCGTGAACTGTGTTGAATATAATAGAAGCTATTCTTTGCTGGTCTGATTCCTGAAGCTCATGATATAGAGGCAGACAAAGAATTCGGGATGCAAGATCATTGCATACAGGTGTATGTTGGCGGGCAACATAGTCCAGCTTGGTTAGACTGGGGTAGAAGTACCTCCGCGTATGGATATCTTTTATTTGCAGCTCCCTCTCAATTTCAAGAACGTCCGTTTCGTGCTCAAATATTAACGGATAGTAAGAAAAGTTAATTTTAGCTTCCGGAAGAACAGTGGGTCTTCGGGCATTAAGGCCATCTAACAACTCATTATAGTAAAGAAATTGTTTTTTTCGTGAGGCCAGGACGTTGTCTGCATAAACCAGGTTACATAATCCCATGGCGGCGTGCAGCTCAGAGTTTTTGCCGTTGATCCCCACGCCACTATAGTTCTCCGGACCGTCGTGTCCGAAATTTCTCATAAAGTCAATCTTTTGGTTAAGTTCCGGTTCCCGTGTAATTACAGCTCCGCCCTCCACCGTTTGAAACACCTTGGTAGCGTGAAAACTGGCTGCACTTACATCACCATATCGATATATAGACCTGCCATTGTATAAAGTACCAAAACAGTGCGCTGCATCATAAATAACCTTCAAATCATGCTTCGATGCGACCTGTCTTATGGCCTCTATATCACATGGATTACCGAAGATATGGGACGCAAGAATTGCGGATGTTTTGGGCGTAATTAAATCCTCAATTAAGGCAGCGTTCAAATTTAGCGAACCGGCATCAATATCCACAAATACAGGCTTACACCCTTCCCACACGATACTGCTGGTCGTGGCTATATATGAAAAGGGAGTTGTGAGAATCTCGCCCGACAACTCTAATGCCCGTATGGCAAACTGTAGGGCAATCGTGCCGCTGTTTACAAACAGAAGGTGATCAACGTCAAGGTATTGCTTAAGTTTTTGTTCAAGCTCCTGTACCAGTGGACCATTATTAGACAGCCACTCCCGCTCCCAGATACCTTTCAGATAGGCGTGGTATTCCTCTGCCGGAGGCATAAACGGTTTGGTTATAGGGATCTTTTTATTCTTATCCACTGTTAAAAAAGCTTTTTTATATCCAAACCAATTGAGGTTTCGATAATGTTCGTATGCAGTACTCTAATTCTGATCGACAAGTACCGATTGGTACTTAAACAGAATTTTTAATTTAATTAAAAAAACTACATTTCTTTATCAATACTTTGAAGTACTCCCCGATGGGATATTTTTTCAGAAATATTACTTTATCATGAACCTGAGTTCAATTAATAAATCAAGTTTTATAAAGTCCCCCTAATAAAAGGGGGGAATCGCTAACGCTCGGAGCCCCTTATTAGGGGAGACTTCTGCATTCGTTTATTATAATCGAACTCAGGGTATTACTGTCGCATAAACAATAGTAATAACCATTAATGATATGACAATACAATCAAATATATCATCTTACCTTTAATAAATATAATACGTTTTAGTTAAACGCTCGTCAGAGATCTGACACGCTACACCACACGATCACACCTTTCAAAAGTCCCCCAAAAATCGTGCACCATTCCCTCAGCCATACGGCAGCCGTAAACCTAATCCTTAGTCGACAATCGAACCCTGGTAACGCACTTTTTCAAACATGATTTTTTGAAATTGTGACTTCGGGTATCTCTCCTTTAAATCACAAAGTGCCTGTATATTTGACTCTATTTCTAAGGGAGATAACCTGATTTCACCTTTATCTAAGTCCGTCATCAACGATTCTACACTATGGACCTTAATCCCCTCATGATTCAGCCAGGTATAAATGATATTTTTGCGGTTGAGGTACACTTTCACTCCACTTTCTATCGCCATAAATATATTATCCATCCCTATCTGACGGTAGCTGTTTATCACCAGTGCATATGCCCGTTCAATAATGTTTCTATAGTCAGAGAGTGGTAAAAAATCTTCAAGCAAGGTATAGTTTTCCTTATCTGATAATATAGATCGTATACCCAATGCGTAATCACCCGAAGGACCGTAACTAAAAGGTACTATGATCTTGTATTCAGAGGTCTTAGGCCTCTTGTCCATTTTCTTTATGATGTCCGGGTGGTTGTTATAGATACTTCTGTTGTTGCCCAGTATGAGGACAGGTTCCTTCTTATTCCAGAGATTACTCGGATGTCTATGCTTGATGTTGTCCCATATTGAAATCTCTACACATTCCGGTAAATCCGGCCAAGACTGCAGGAGTTCATTGTATTCCATCCGGCTGAGGCAAAGGAAAAAGTCTGTCCTAGAAACGGCTTTTTCAAAGGATGAATCCGTAATGAGGTTTATAGGTTTTAAACGAGATAATATATTTCTTGGTGATAAACCATGAAATATATCAGGCTTTTTTTGTTCGTCTAACTGGGCTTTACTTTCGGGACTGACAAGCTCCTCTTTAATCTTCGAATATAGTTCATATCCAAAAAATCGCCAGGCAATTTTAACATCTTTGGATATCGAATTCGCTATTACTGATTTTATTTTGTCCAGATCATATAAAATGACAAAATCAGACCTGTTACAGATATCAATAATTCTCTTAAGACCAAAGTAGTTGCGCTTAATATAGCTTATGTCATCAGCGTAAGGCCCTGAATAATGTTGCTTTTTTCCTATAGCAATAATTTTATTTTCAAAATAACGCCCCTCGAACAGCTCGGTCTCCCCGATGAATTTCAGGTCAGTATGGATATGTATTGATTTAATTTTTTTCAACTTATTTACTCATTGCCTTACTTAACAACTACCGATACAAATTTATCAATCTGATCCATACATTTACTCATCTCTTCCCGGTTATCAAACATGAGATTTATGACACCAACTGCATCTTTCATATTTTTATAACTGCGTACCTTGTCCCCGTTATTAGCTTTTATAGTAAGGTTCGTTATATATTTTTCTACCGCGGGATCGATGGTCAATTCTGAAAAGTACCCGGTCAATTTAGAATGTAGTATATAATACGCGACACAGTCTGTTTTTAGTTTTTCTATATTTACCTTTTGCCCATCAAGATATTTCATTGTTTCAAGTGGTAAATCTACCCCTGCACCCAGTTTAGTAAGGTCTGAACCCGAGTGAACCCCGGCTCTCGGGGCTAATTCAATGATATATATATTGTGATTTATATCTATACGCGCCTCTATATTAATCGGACCGAACTGTAAACCGGATCGATTGACACATTTCCCGATCTCCGATATTAGTTTTTGGAGTAAATTAGCCGGTATTCTACTTGGCCAGCTCGTCGCAACGGGTATCACATCACTTATATGTGAAAAGTGATGATCGCCCAGATGAGTGAATACCAGGTTGCCGTTTAAAACAAATCCATCACCATGTATTTGAGTGCCGGCTTTTTCAATTACTTCCTCGATAATGACTTTTTTATTTCCGGAGTATGAGAGTGCATCAAGTACCGCTGCATTTAAGCTTGACATTTTGTTCACCCTGGCCACACCTCGCCCCCCGGAAGAATCAACCGGTTTTACAATAAGCGGCAAGGTCAGTGACACATTAAAACCAGAGTGAATCTCCTTTTCAGTCAGAATTTGATATCCCGGTGTTGAAAAACGATGTTGCGTTAAAAATTCCCTGAATAAATCCTTACGCGTTAACATTTTTACTGTTAGAAAAGAATTACCGGGTAGGCCCATAACTTCGGCTGCATAAGCTGCCGCAGGTGCGGCCACATCAGAGGCCCATGAGGTCACCGCGTTAACACCCCTTTCCATGGCCATATTTTTTACAGCTTCTTTATCAGTTGTACTGACATTCTGGTATTCATTCGCAAATTCAATCCCCGGTTCCGTTGGATCATAAGTGCATACGATAACATAAAATCCCATCTCTCTTGCTTTTTTGATAAGCGGAATTTGTGCGTTTGCTGCACCCAGAATAAGAATCCTTTTTTCTTTCATACATACGATCTATCCGGTTATACTAATTGGATCTGAACTCAGAAACCATAAAGTGCTAATAAATCTGCAGCCAAAACTCGTGTTCATAGAAGCGGAGAAATATATGCTGTTTTTTCGGGTATTTCATTGTCATAACGTATTAAAATTCTGAAGTGCTACAGTGATTCAACCTGAACGGTAGGGATTCCTGCCATGAATACAAAACCATACAAAGAGCCGGACCTGATACAATGACGGATTCTTCACCGCTTCAAAAAGCCAGGAACAATATAGAATGACAGAGGTGTCGGTAGTCTATCCTGTGGGCACCATACTATATTTTGTACTGCCCGTCTATTCAGAATGATGAGACACCGAAACCTGACCATATACACAAATCTATTCAAGTCTCGGGTACATGGCTCATTCAAGGGTATACTCGCTAAGCATTTCATGAACCTGTGGGATTGTGTTGAACATCAGTACGTCTATGATGGAAAGGCCCGACAGAAAAGGCCCACTAAACTGTTCATATGTGGGGATAATTGGTTTTAAAAATTTCAAATCAATTCCTTCATCCGAAAAGTCCTGCCTGCTGTAGATCTCCCTTCCACCAATCGCATTGGTATAAGTTGAAGCATCTTCTTTTTTACATATATCAAGAATACGAGCGGTTCCATGCAGATGTTGATTATGGTAGGATGCAGAACTTTTTTTTAGGGGTGTAGCTATTCCAAGATAATCCATCGTGACCCTGATACTTGTGATTGCCACTTCTGAAATGGTCATTGAGTTTGCGTAAATCACATCCCGGATGAGTGGGTACACTTCTTTAAAATGCGGGGCATTTTTATATGCATGTTTAATTTTCCGAACTAACTTTTCACGGTTTTTATCATCCAGAGAGTGGTTTATCTCTTGAATGAGCTTGTTTTGGCTTGCTTTACTGCACGGAATGGTAAGGTACTTTGCTGTATTGTTGATTAGAATCCGGTTGCGGTTGATCCACCCTCCTGTGATGTAATTTACATCATCATAAAAGATAAATCGATCTGCAGCCCAGATCAATTGGAAATATCCCAGGTACGGGAAAAAATAGGGCTGCATGATGGATAATCTGTTCCGAGGCAATTGATTCAGTATTATTTTTAAGTTGATTTTTATTTTTAAAGGTAATGGAAATTCTCTTTATCGTAATTTTCAATGATTTCCTGAATACACTTTTTTTTCATTTTACCACCTGATACTCTCTATCAAAAAATCGTTAAGAAGGCTTTACCCATCGGGATACCTTCTTTAAATTAGGTTACTTAATCATATTGGTGTAATCAGTAATTATGATTGTCGTTTTAAAAAAGTATTTAAAATTTTTTTTTACGTAAAGAGGGCTTTGGGCATGTGTTCTACTCCCTGCCCCCAACAGCTTTCGACTTGGAGGCCGTTCACTTGCCCCCACGAAGAAAGCACCAGGGAAGACAAAAAGGGATATGGACTGATTGCTTATTATTTAGAATTTTTCATTTAAACGTCTGAAATTATAAACTTAATGAGCTTAAACTTCCCGTAGAAGATGCACTCTTAATTTGAATTTCCCCAGATAAATCAACATAAGAACCTTAAAAAAAGACTGGTATTGAGTTACCCAATAATGCATTTAATTAAGAAATAGAAAAGGTCATGTGAGTCTTTTGTTAAGTTTTGAAGTCAATGCTCTGTACAGGTTGCCTACAAGAAACCTGCCCCGTCCTAAACCGTTCTCTTTTACGGGATGATAGATCATATTCGGCCGCAGTCCCGGTTTTGCCATAGCTGGAATGTATCTCATAGTCCCGCTTGTAATTTTTCCATGCATATCAGTTCTGCTGGTATAAAACCTATTTTTCTGTTCAGTAAATGATCCATCACCACCGAAATCAAGTATTTCAAACCCACTTGCGTGATATAACAGACTTGGAATAACTACTTCGTAATGACCAACCCACCCTTTTTTTAGTTCAATATCGAGAAACTTTAACGCCCGTTCTGATATCCTGTAAATTGGATTAAATGAGCGAACCCGATTTTCGAGCGCAATTTCTTTGTCCGGGTTTTCTAATTTCCACCAGAAAAAATTTGGTTCTTCTGAATAATAGCGAATGTAAGAGCTAATGAAATCTGCATCTGATTGAGAAAAATAATCAAACAGCTCGAACCATTTACCGCTGTATCTTACATCATATTCAATTAACCAATAGTAATCTGATTTTTCTTGTTGAGTTCTGTAATAGGATAACAGTGGAAAATGTGTGTGCCCCGGTACTACGGTGTCTCCAAACATAGGATATCCAAGGTTCTTCAAAGAGTTTAATGAGAAAATAAATTCATCAATATCTTTAAAACCGGTACTGTAATCCTGAGAGAGAATAGTTAGAGCCCTATTCTTCCCGACCTCTTCCTTCAACTTCTCTACACCGGAAGAAATAGTCTTATTCATTTTGTGTGTTAACAAAAGCACTTCCTCTTTCATGAATATTCAATCATCTTTTAATTCCACTGTTCTTGCCAAAATTCATTGATAAAAATCAATACTCAAAGGTATTTGAAACAAAGCTTTCAAGGCAACACTTTTTATAAAGCCAAGTTCGATTTATAAAGCCAAGTTCGATAAAATTATCATAATTAGAAAAGTCACCTTTCTCATAAGGGAATCCGTTGAGCAAAAAGACCCGAAAATCCCGCCGCAAGAAATCACCCGCCCAGCGTTTCCCCCATATAGGAGTGCGTCTTCTGCCGATACAGGGAGATGCCAGAAAAGGGCCCAAAGGTCCTGACAGTGCGTTCGCGCTTTTCGGGCTCCTGTAAGCGTCCGTTGCGGCATGATATGATACCACCTTCCCAACTCAGATATTAATCCGAAAAATAATCAAGTAGAACTGAGATTTGTAATTAATCATACACAGAGTTGTTTTTCCAAAAAACGAATAAAACCCTTTTCATTAAAAGCTACAAGAACACACGTTAACAGGATGAAACTACAAACTTTAAATTAGGGCTGGGTAAGCCCTAAATAGTGTTGCCCATTTTTCGGGCAAAATTAGTGGCTCCACATAACAGATGTGTGGTGGGGTAGAGACGTGGTGCAAACTAGTGTCGTCTCAATCGTAATCTTTCGGTTGAAAGATTAACAATAATGATTTGAGGCTGTCCAAAAATGACGCTGGATAGGAAAATTCATTACCAATACTGTCATGCCACGCCCAGGCGTGGCATCTCCTGACGAGGGATGGGAGATCCCGTATCTCCCGGGGATCCTGTTGGGGATGTGCGGGATGACGCTCTTTCCGACAGCCCCCAATTTCCATTAATCAACCGATAAGTTAAACTTGGCATAACACTAACGCTTTTCTTGCAGAAGTTTGTGAATCGTATAAAGTGCGGTAAGGACGTGGTAGTTTATACGTGTTGTATTTCTATTTTTTATTTTCAAAATGGCGGGGCGTAAATCTTTTGGCCAAAGGTGGATTGGGCCAATTAGTCGCCCGATCCTGGAAGCCCGTGTTGCATACATTTGCGTTAATCCTTCACCAACATGGTTTTTTTTGCCGAATATAGCAGAGATCAGCAGATCTGCAAATCTGTTGGTTCGGACCGGACGCAGCCGGTTCGTAAAACCAACCGGAAATCGGCGGCGGACGGGGTTGTGGTTTACGGCATAGGGTATGCTTCGGATTTGAGGGAGCATACAATTGGACCTCACCATTTTTTTGTAGAAATTCTGATCGGCTCTCCTTTCAAGATCTGTGGTTAACCAGAAATCGATCATGCTTCGATCCCAATACGGCATTCTCCACTGGAAACCAAAATATTCATACACCCGAACGCTGTTAGCAGTAAACTTACAGTGCCGATTCTCCCACAAAAAATATTCCATATAAGAACGGAGGGGGATTTTTTCATCCAAAATCTGTCGGATCACCTGCTGGCGCATACGACTTGTCTGGGTTCCATTCAGAGCAAATTTTACGTTTTTTCGGAGTACCGAATCGGCCACCTCTTCTGCGGAATGAAAATACATATCGTCTTTCGATACAAAATCTGACAGAAATCCGAGGTTGTGGCCGGGAACGAAAATAGTTTGTTTGTTAACAAGCCCCCTTTCTTTCAGTTCGTGAACGGCCAGAAAATCCTGAAAGTGGGGAATGGAGTCACCGTTAAATGCAAAATGTATGTAGCTGTCAAACAGGCCGTTCCGGTGCAGGGCATCCCATTTCTCTTCAGTATACTTCACAAATTCGTAGGAATACCCGGCTTGAACGGCCACTTTTTCACTGATGACCGACTGTGAGTTACCGGGGACACCGTAGGAATAACAACATACATTTTCCACGTTCAGACGCTTCAGGTAGTTCACAATCAACCGGGAGTCGATCCCCCCCCCCCACTTAGCTGAATTGCCCATTGGGTATCCTTTGGAGCACTTTTCACCATCCTCAGAAACGCAGTGAGCATCACCTCATCAAACTCCTCTTTAAGCTGTTCATCCGTCAGCCGAGTTTCTGTCTCCGGGTTATAGATATACCGAAAATATCGTTGCCGTTTGGGAAGAGATCCGGGCGTTAATATGAGATATTCTGCGGGGCGCATCGTCTCCGTACCGGTATAAACCGTGTTTTTGCCCATTGTATACTGCATTGAAACAAAATCGTATAAACGGTCAGGTACCGTCGGATAGCGACCGAATGGAACGTTATCGGTGAGCAAAATCCTATTGTCACTACTGACAATATAGAGAGGAATGGACCTGATCAGATCTGTGGCGGCAATAAGCTGGTTGTCCCTGATGAGTATAAATGCGAAACTTCCGTTTGCTTGCCGAAGAATTTCCGCTACACTCTCCGTGTCGCCCTTGAAAAAATCTGTTCTTTCTGAGGCTAACAAGACAAGCAATTCGTCTGCAGTTCGTGCTATTTGAACACCTATGGAAAGATACCCGGAAAAAAAAGGCGCGTCTTAGAGTCGCCAGCCCGGCTCCAGGCATTCCCGGACAAGGAAATCAACACTTCTTTGGATTCCCCCGATGTGTTTGTAACAAGTCTGTGCTCAATTGCACCGTCTATATTCATGTGGACAACCACTTATTCTATTTCTTTACAAGATAGATGTTTTCGGCAGAACTGGATAAATATAACCTCAGTACTGTCCGAACAAAAAAAGACTCATGCAGTGATTTTTGTTAGTTTGTGATCGATTCAAAATCTCAACTACAAATCCCTCAACAATGAGCCCCTTGAAGATCGCAAAAATATCTGATAAACCCTTAATGGGAAAAAATATGGAGTTAATTCCGGGTTCTCTAATCCAGTAAACTAATACCCGCCACGCCTCTGGTAAGGGAAATGGGGACTTATTTTTTCCGACCCAGAGGGTATTGGAATTGAACCACTTATGAATTAAAATGCACGTTAACCTTAATGAGGCTACCATGATCCCCAAGATGGTTAATGTTACCCCGGCCAAGTTAAGCGACCGGAGTGGAGCCGATATCATTCACTTTCCCACCGCCACTAATGGCGACTTATACAAGCGATTGTGACAAATCGAGATTATCTTTAAGTTGCTCAGGCAAAATCTGCAGATAAAAACGTTTCTGGACACCAGCAAAATCACTCGTAAGTCTCAAATCTACATTGCTATGATTGTTTACTTGCTGATAGAGCTAATTCGTCGGTCGATTAATAAAATCTATCGCTGTTTTGGCCACTTTGTAACTCTAATACGAGTATGTCTGACACAGTACAATCGACTGGAATACAGACAGAAGAAAGTCCAACGATTTTGAATTGAAACCAAAACAATTTCCAGAGGGCTTTGCAGAACCGGTCTTTTGACTAATCTCGGCGTTATCGGTCGGTTGAAATCCTTACATATATACTATATGCTGTGGTTTCAACCTCCATCTGGTCTTGACCTTGAAGAAAATCAAGGATTCTGCAAAGCTCTTTTCAAATCTTTAGACTTTGATTTTCAACCTTCAATTCTTACCTGCTTTGTTAAAGGTTTAAAACTCAAGTGATACCGTAAACACAACACCCTGCCCTACACCCAGCGCATTCCATTTCATATCGCTCCATAGAGGCTCTCCTTCGTTCAAAAGCCCGTCGTATAATAATTCCTTCCCGGCACCTAAAGCAAGGGTTAACAAAGCCGCCTTCCATTTTGATTCCAGGATCATATAACTCCCCATGTACCCGATGGTACTGAGCAGGTAATGGTTCTTTTCGTAATGTTCAGGATTGTCGCTGTAAATTACAAATACGGCCGGGCTCAACGAAGCCAGCTGCGCCGTCTCTTTTATTTGTCCATTACAGACTCCTGTTCCAATAGCGAAAAATACAATCTCTAAAATCCAGCCCTTCATACAGTTCGAAATCAATTCTATTTATTCAGATTCTTTAAAATCTCCAAATACCCTAACTCCCCTGCTAATTATGTTTCATTAAAATTTACAGGAGACCAAAGGACCTGGCAGAGCAGCCGTGCTTTTTCGGCTTCCTGCAAGAGTCCGATTTACCCGACAAAACTTAGATCTACGTAGGTCGAATGTCCCCGTTCGACAGGGTTGGTAGTGAATTTGGGAGTAGAATAAAATGTCGACCATCGGTCTACATCAACGTACAATTCGTAATGAATGAATGGCTTGTACCGCAGTAATCGAAGCGATAGCTTTGATCTACGTACCTCGGGTCGCCTGACCGGAGTGGAAAAGGCACATTCAACTTCAACGTTAATTTTTCAGTCTGGTCATAAACATGGGACTTTCACTCGGTTCAAAAGGAATTCTTTGATAACTCCTTCACAAACACCTCGAATCATAAAGGGCCGTTGGTCACACTCATCGTCACGGTTTTGGTTAATGGGGCGTTCACATACCCCGGGTTGAAACCCGGAGCTACTAATATTTGGCACCTTCTGCGCCGGTTTCCCAGCCGTAAACATATCCTCCAGATAGCTTAACAGTACCCAAATTTTACGACCAGACGGGTTACTCATTCAGGCGTCCCTTTCAATGCGGAGGGCGCTTTACATTTATCGACTCAGCCAGCGGCTCACTGCGTTTGTGGTCTTGCAGGTAGATTGATTATTAACAGGTCGATTTTCTTCTATTGAATATCGAATACCTGGAATGGAACCATTAAAAGATTCAAATTAAAAAATTTCTCTTTCAAATAATATCTTAGCAGAGATTGGTGAAATTTATGTACTCTTAAAATTCAAATAGCTGGATCCAATTATAACAGAGATATTTCTTAACCATTATCAGAAATTACGTTTCATAACACCTGAGTTCACTATAATAAACAGGCAATAATGGAAGTGAGGAATACTTGATAAGATTGACTAAAAAAGATGAAAAACCCATTTAAAGAGCATTATGATATATCCTTACAAAGAGAGATCTTGGTATAGATTATTGAAATTAAGTAAGTAAAGGTGATATGCAATCCTTCTTAGTAACTTTTGATACTAAAGAATGATAAACTTACATTATTAAAAAGCGTGAGGAATTTTTCTTAGCATGTTCTCAGTTATAATCCCACTTTATAATAAAGAAAGACATGTTCAAAAAACCATTGATACGGTGTTAAATCAGACGTTCGATGAGTTTGAAATTGTCGTCATCGATGATGGTTCTACGGATAAAAGCCTGGATATTGTCCGCAATATTGAATGTGATAAACTTCGTGTTTATAGCCAAAAAAACCGGGGAGTTTCAGTTGCACGAAATAATGGGGCGAAAAAAGCAAATTACGATTACCTCTTATTTTTAGATGCGGATGATGGTTTAATGCCTGCTTATTTATTCGGGATCTCAAAATTAATAACAGAATACCCCCAAGCCGGCATTTATTCCACGAATTATTATAATTATAAATCAAGATTTGATGCACTAATCGAAAGGCCGGTCCCTTTTTTACCGGAAAAAGGGATAGTGGATAACTATTTTGAATTGATTCTTGAAAAGGGGGCTATCTTAGCATCCGTATCTGTGATAACAAGAAATGCGTTTAATAAAGCGGGGGGGTACCCGGAAGGAATGGTGAATGGTGAAGACACATTTTTTTTGTCAAAAATACTTTTAACAGAAAAATTGTGCTTTTTGAATGAGCCACTCTATTTTCGTACGTATGATAGTGATAACCGCGCCTCGGCAATATACAGACCAGCCGATACAGATGTTTCTCTACTCGATTATCTGGGTACAGGAGTGTACAAGGCGGATGAATACATCATCTGTTATTCACTTGGTCAGGTGAAAAAACTTATTAGAAGTGGATATACAGATGAAGCCATGAAGCACTTAGAATTAATAAGGAGATATACTCCTAAGCATTTTTTTGAATGTATAGAAAAAAAAGCGGAAGAGATCAAGATGTTAAAAAACTTGCCTTACTGGCGACATAAAGGCAAAAGAGTTACCCTTAATTATTTAGTTTATTTCAAAGACATTTTAAAGTATAAACTAAAAATTCCAATTGATGGTTTCTGGTAGATTTAATCCACACCTACCGATTTTGCCGGCAATTCTAAGTGTAACAAATGTAAACTTACAATCTATTTGCTGCTGCGGCTTTTAATAGATGAAAGGAGAAATCAATAATCCTCACGAAAAAGTTATTAATCAAATTCATATTACAAGCTATTAACAGTTAAGATACAAATACAATTTCTATATAACTTTTTATGTCAGACCAAAAAAAGAACCGTATTTTAGTCTATAACGATTCATTTTTCATCACAAGCCAAACTTTCATCTATTACCAGGTTCAAAGTCTGTCAGAAAAATACGAGGTAGACTTATTAGGTTTAAAATTTGTCAATCCTCATGGATATGAAATAGATTCTTTTAGGACGCATGAAATAAGCCTTCCGAAAAATACCTTCGAAAAGGCTGTGAGTAAAATGTACAGGGAATCGTTCAATAGTCCATTAAATCTGAACCCCCGTTCGTACGTACGGCTGAGAAAACTATTCAAAAAGAATAGCTATTCAGCCATTCATGCCCATTTTGGATATAATGGCTTGAATATTCTGAAGCATGCAAAAAAGTGCCGCTTGCCGCTTGTGGTAACGTTTCACGGGTATGATGCTTCGATGATGCTTTCTGATGAAAACTATAAAAACAGGTTGCCCGAACTCTTTGATTACGCCTCAGCAATTATTTTGGTTAGCAGGCATATGATAGAAACTTTAAATCTGGAGAGATGGCTGGATAAAGTGAAAATAATTCCCTGTACTGTAGATCCTGATGTATTTGAGATCCGGAGGGAAAACAGTACAAATGGAATAAAAATACTCCATTCAGGTCGTTTAGTAGATAAAAAGGGCGTACCTGATCTGATTAAAGTTTTTAGAAATTTGAGGCGGAGATACGATAATATTGAACTGCATATTGTGGGAGATGGCAAAAAGCTGGAGAGATGTAAAGAATTGGTTCAAAAGTTTAAGCTGGATAAGAATGTAACGTTTTACGGAGCTGTTTCTCATGATGACGTTAAGAATATTTTGAGTAAAGCAGATATTTTTGTTTTAAACAGCCGGGTGGGCGATGACGGAGATATGGAAGGTACACCCGTAACCCTGCTGGAAGCAATGTGTTCAAAGGTACCGGTTATTTCGACCAGACACGCAGGTATTCCGGATGTTATTGAAGATGGAGTAAATGGGTTACTGGTGGACGAGAGGGATAATGAAGGGTTGGAAGACGCCCTGAGTACGTTTATCGAAAATCCTGAATTGCGACAAAACTGTGCAGAAAATGCCCGGAATACAGTCTTGAAAGAGTATACGGTGGACCGAATGAAGGAAAAATTAATTCAGGTATTCCAATCACTATAACTTCCGTATAGTCTCAGGATGTAACATCAGTTACATCCTTTTTACTTACATGTACAACCAGATCAGGTATGAGCCGCAACAGTAACTTAGTAAGTGCAATAATCCCATGTTATAACGGTGGCGAGTATATTAGTGAAGCTGTTGATAGCATAGCATCACAAACATTTAAGAACATCGAAATAATAGTGGTGGATGATGGCTCTGATGAAAATAGTACACTTGAGATTTTAAACGAACTCGATACATCCAAAACTACGATTTACCATAAAGAAAATGGCGGGCCGGCATCAGCCAGAAATTATGGTATTGAGAAATCTTCCGGTAAATATATTCTCACCCTCGATTCAGATGATACTTTTGCTCCTGATTTTGTTGAAAAAGGGCTAACTATATTGGATGCTCAACCCAAAACTGGCATGGTTACATCCTACGTCAAACGCTTTAAGGGTCAAAATACGTCCTATTCTCAGTTGAAAGGTGGTGGTGTAGCAAATTTTTTGGTGAAAAACAGTGCCAACGCTTCTCTTTTATTCAGATATCAGTGTTGGGCAGATGCCGGCGGATATGATGAAAATATACCGGGCTTTGAAGACTGGGAGTTTTTCATAAGCGTTACCAAAAATGGGTGGTACGTCTATTCTATCCCGGAGTACCTGTTTCAGTACCGTGATCTTGAAGGCTCACAATTTGATATCGATATCAAAAAAAGCCCTGAAATTATTAACTATCTGGTGAAAAAACATAAATCTCTTTTTCAAGAACACATCGTCAGCGTAATGTATGAGAACGAGCTTAAAAAAAACGAGCTAAGAGAATCAGAATTGCTCTATAAAAATTCACGTGCATACAATATCGGTAATCATATACTTAAACTTTTTCGATGGATTAGATAATAAAAACGATCGAACACACCTCGGAAGGACTGAATAAAGTGCATTTCTGTGAATTTATAAAAATTCCTTTCCAGATCTTCCGTTTGCCATTTCATTGCATTATTGAAGAGCATACAATAACCAGTAAATACAACAACATTGGGAATCACAGAAAATCGAAATACGGTAAGAGCCCACACTCCTCGAACACTTCATCTTCACATTGGGATTCCAAAAACAGCTTCTACATGGCTTCAGTCTAAAGTTCTGTCAGAGCTTGATCATCTGCGATACTTAAACTGTCCACAGAGCAGGTTGTTTGAGCCAGGTGAAAATTCCAATAAGAAACGGATGATGGGCAGATATTCAAGAGTTCGAGCCAGATCTGGACTAACTTCGGTACAACCATATTCGAAGACTTGCTTGGTGATCGATCACGATGGATTTCCAGTGGAAACGACCTGCTAATTTCGGAAGAGATGATCGGGCGCGAAGGCAGCCGCCCGGTGTTACTTTCTGCCCACCTGGCTGAAATGAAACGTATAGGCCTGGAATGGGGCTTCAAAAGACTCAACATTATTTGCCTTATTCGCCGCCAGGATCATTGGCTGGCTTCCCATTATGCCCAGATATCTGATAAAAAATCAAGGGCAGGACAGGATGATTTCGAAAGACTTATAGGAGAAGTGACCTCGCCACGTCACTCACGATACAAGTTCGGTATGTTATTGGATTACAACGTATTATATGAACAATTAGCAAATGTGAGCAGAACGGATAACTTGGTTATGTTGCCATACGAGAATTTGAGGGAATCGCCAGACCTTTTCTTGCAACATCTCCTTCTAAGTTTAGATACACCCTATTCTAAAATTGATGAAATTTGCAAAAAAACTCCAAAACGAAAGCCAATGTTCGGTCTGAACAAGGAGCCTGGTATCTACGTCAAAAAAAATTGTGGGTTGGCGGAATTCCGGTTCCAAGATGGGTAATTGGAGCACGTCAAAAAAGCATAAGACTTACCCCGGATATAAAACAAAAAAATCGCGAAACTTACTCTGTTGGCAATCAGGCACTTGTTACAAAAACAGGCCTAAACCTTGACCATCATGGATATATAAGATTCGGTTGAGATCATTAAGCTATTCATCCAAAACTCCCTGGTTTGGGCTATTCACAGGTCAAATTTCGTAGAACGGATGCGCGTACTGTACAAAGTCACTCTGCCTCTGACACGACACTATGTACATATACTTCTGTTAAACTACGAAATGTTCTTAGAATTCAGCCTTCCGATTTTTCTTGAATAGGAACAGAATTGAAAGGTGTATAATTGCCCAAATGGTCCTCCTTGAGTGCCTGAAAATTAAGTAGGTTTACTGATTTACTACCCTACCTCTTTCTGTTTATTCAGTTCAAACCCAGCTCTTCAAGAAGAAATTTTTATTTAGATTGTTCCTGTTTAATATTCTGACGATGTTTTTTGATAACCATCCGCCTCGCTTCGATTTTAGATTCCATTTTTGTAGAATTCTCTTCGAAAACTGAAAGTGTATAAGATTTCAACAGCGTTTCTTCGGTGTATCCGAACTCATGATAACGGGCAACGCGGAATATAAAATCCTGATATTCCATGTCCGGCAATTTTTCATCAAAAAAGCCTGCACTGGCCGTTACATTTCGATGAATTGTAATTCCGGAAACAGTTTGTTTCATGTCATCAAGCAAAAGTCTCTGAAGCGATTTATTCTTCAGATCAGGCCTAAAAACAAAAGGTTCATCCGTCGCATCGATACACCGAATATCAGAGTATATCAGGCTGACATTATCGGGGGAATTTTGAAGCAGGTCTATCTCTTTAGAAAGTTTATTGGGAAACCATTCATCACCCGGAGCCATAAATGCTATAAACTCTCCTTTTGCTTCCCGTAATCCTGTGTTCACGGCGACAGATATCCGGGCGTTTTCGGGTATAGAAATGAAACGTATGTGAGATTTATCGGCATACTTAAGTAAAAATTTATCTTCACTCTTTGATGGGGTGATCATCACAAGAATCTCAAAATCTCGATGATTTTGATTTAAAATACATTCCATCGATCGTTGCTTCGACGATAAAGAGCCGGCGGCGATGAAAATTACACTTACTGCGGGATTTTCGGGGGGTATTATTTTCCCTCTGTTCTCATTTTTGATTGCAGCACGGAGAGCACGCTGTCCATACGTGATTTCCGCCCCTGCCTCTTGATTATCGTTTTGTGAAGACTTCTCTTCCATAGTTGTACCGGATATATAATGTTTTATTCCTTTTAAAGTTTTCCTTGTACGATCAAGCCTACGAATGCTTAAAAGTTTCGAGGTTTTATTCATCCCGGATTGAACAAAGCTACGAAATTGATTCTTCGTGGATTGTAGAAACCGATTATGCAAAGGCTCCCCGTATCGTTTAATTAAATCATGGCAGGTTGCACTCAGATCAGGATAATCTGGCATGCAGAGCTTTCGAAATTTCTTAAGCTTGTACGTTATAGGCTTACGGTATCCCTGCAGATTCTCTCTCTCAAAGAGTCGTTGTGCAATTTTCTCTATTACGTAAATTTGCGCTTCGCGACCCTTTCTTGTGAATTGAGCTCCGCTCAACGTTTCCGTAACTCTTTCAGAAGGCATTCGTCGGTAATAAGATGCGCCTGTATCTGTAATCTCCAGATTTATACCATCAACGAGAGCCCGCATCATCAGATCCCCGTCATCATTCACATATGCTAATGGATCCCATCCCCCCGTTTTTTTAAAGGCTGTTCGGGACCATAATACAGAACATGGAGGATGCCACCACCCCGAAAGCCACCCGCTCAGATGATCCTGATTGTCTCCCAAAGGAAAACATGATTTTGGACGCTTAAGCCATTTATTCTCAATTATTTGCAATCGAAACCAGGGACAGGCTGCAATCCCGCCGGGATTCTGTTTGAGTTGAGCAGTGAGATGTTTAATCACATCAGGGCCTAACACATCATCTGCGTCTAAAAACATAAGTGCCTCACCTGATGCGTAATCGGCTCCGGAATTTCTTGCATTGGCAGCGCCTCCACCCTCCTTCGATAAAACCTTCACGGGATCACCAAAATTTAGCGCAATTTCAGCACTGCGATCGGTTGATCCATCGTCTACAACTATTATTTCATATACTGGATAGCTTTGCTCAATGACAGAACCGATAGCTTGCCCTATAAATTCTTCTCCATTGTAGCAGGGTATGATGACAGATACGTTCATATTCACTATTATTTAAAACCAATAAAAATTGAAAATGCCAGAATGTTTGATTTGGACCATTGCCTGAATGACTACAAATAATCGATTTCATAATCCCTTCAAATATAATACTAATCAATATAGACAGGTCTTGTTTCATTGAATATCATTTCAACAGCTGAGCCTGTTCTATCGTTTTTTTACTATATACTCGAAATGTCTGTCAGGATAGGCTTATAATCACAATTACGTTACTCACATAAATACTTTTAGAATAGCACCATAATACTTTTTCATGTAGTAGGCTCAACAAATCGGTACTTATCTCTATCTTAAATATACTTTCCTAAGCTGACAAACTTGCAGCCACTATCATGCAGGCACTCTGAGGGAGATACAACTTGTTAACATGGAATTATTTGATCAAAATTCAGAGATCTCCATTGACTTTACTCCTCATTGCATGGCGATATGCTGTCATGCCATATGATATTTCGGCATCCACCTGCTGGTCGTTACCGCTGGAATTTTTGGTCTCTTCTTTAGACCGAGACTTACTTAAACTAATATTGTTCTTAAACTTTGAAAGTTTTAGGCGTATACCTGACATGCCAAGATATGTTAATGTTCTGGCTGACCGATTGAATCCCTGATAGGCTACATGATGAAATTCTTCACCGATCATTCGGATATACCGAACATGATATGGTTCCCCAAACTTTTCTATCAGCTCAAAGCACTCATTTTCAAGATCGGGATATTGGTTATTACAGTTTGAGCGTATTTTGTCTATAGCTATTGTAAGGGGCTTGCGGTACTTATCCAATACATTCTTTTGATCTAAGCTACTGGCGATTTTCTTAATTACATAGATTTCTGATTTACATCCCTTTCTTGTAAATCTCTGTCCACTCAAGGATTTGGTAACTGTTTCAGGTGGCAATCGTCTGTAAAAAGATGCTCCTTCGTCTGTAAGTTCAAGTTTTATACCTTTAATTAGAGCCCTCATAATTAGTTCTCCATCATCATTAACATATGTATTAGGATCCCACCCTCCTGCTCTTTTGTAAGCTGCCATAGACCATAATATCGAACATGGTGGGAGCCACCACCCTGATAACCACCCTGATAACCACCCTGATAACCACCCTGATAAATTATCTTGATTATTTCTAAGTGGCAAACATGATATAGGTCGCTTGTACCATTTTTTATCATTTTTTTCCAAACGGTACCATGGACAAGCAACTATACCCTCAGGGTTCTTTTTTAGTTGGGCTTCAAGAGATTTTATCACATCAGGCCCTAATATATCATCCGCATCTAAAAACATTATTGCATCGGCTGTGGTATGATGAGCTCCGTAATTTCTTGCCTTGGCTGCCCCACCATTTTCAATACATAAAACTTGTACGGGTCCTGCAAATGATTTTGCTATATCTGCACTATCATCAGACGATCCGTCATCTACAACAACAATTTCATCTACTGGTCTTGATTGTTCAAGAACAGATCCAATTGCTTGCCCAATAAATTACTCGCCATTATAGCAAGGGACTACAACAGATATTTTCATAATTTTCAATTATCAATAATCATAAATCTTTAACACCGTATTCTTCACCTCTGAAGGATCTATGTACAAATCTTTCTTAAGTGGATGAACATCACCGATCCCTTCTGCATCAAGTATCCAGTAATGATGCCCCATGGCAGATGAAAGCGCGTAAAAATTGGGATTTGGGAAACTGAGATCTGCGATCTCAACCACATGTGTTCCCGGCTGGCAAAATATAACGTTGGTAATAGCGGCGCCATGGGGAGCTACAACTACGGAAGCTTGTTGCATGAGCAATATCTGGTCAGAGAAACTCAAATCCTCCATGTAAATTTTTTCGAAACCCATTTTTTCTAAGCATGACCAAACCTTATCCCCATTGACAAGTTTGCGCCGCTCAGCTTTTTCCCGACTTATATATATTCTCCTGTGAGACGGTGCCGGGTTGCCTATACAAAAAGCTTTTCTAACTGATTTCAAAAGTTCAGGTCTAAAACGGTCATTCTCAAGTACAGTGAGTTTTTTGACCTGCAATGGCCTTGACTCATCAAATGTTCGGAACTCTTCAGGATTGATCCCCATCATCTCCAATGAACTGTTAATAACCGGAGTTCTAAGATGTTTGGGAGGTAAGACTATATTTTCTAATTCATTCCGCTCCTTAAGGAGAATAAGTTTAGGCAGATGTGATGTAATCCAATGCGAATGATTACGATATACCCGCTCCAGAAACCAAGTAGCCTCTGCAGTTTTATCAAAACCACTCGACGAACGAAGAACATCGCCATGCCATGATCGATAAGAAATTTGATCAAGTTCTAGAGAACGGTCATCACTATTTAAAATAGAAACCCAAAACTGATCATCTTCTGGATTTAAACAGGGAATCACCTTACAATCGGGCAGTGTGGCCATGAATGTATCACCGCTGGTACGGTTTGGAACGTCCCGAAAAGAATAGCCCCACCATCCGCGATCATCCGGAAGTTCACCGCGATCTTGAATATTGCAGGGAAGCGGATTCTGAACTTGTTTCGTTTCATGAATCGTTTCAAAAAAGTAATCCTCTTTTGAGAGTTTCTTTCGATCTATATAGCCGGTTACTGTTTCTTTTTCTACCCAGCGGTAATTAAACCATTTCGGTGGTATCCCCATCCGAATACTTTTTCTAAAAGCTCTGTTTATTAAAGATTGGTTTGTCATTTTATTTACTTCTCAGAGTCCTATCATAAAGAGCGCATTACAGACACAATGCACAATATTTTGTTTAAAATGTATCGAGTGGATAGCATAATAGCCACATCATCTGTAACAATGAAATAAGTAACAACTCACCTTGTAGAACATGCCATGATCTATTACCATTGCTGCATTGTGAAAGCCCTAAATTGTTGCCCTCTAACAAACTATAAAAATATTGTTAGTTGACAAAGAAACTTGGTGAAGCAGTTTTAAGATGCTGTATTTATATGCACGATTCATAGTACAATCTTTTATATTTAGCTCTTTTAGCAACTTTTTTATCCGACATGAATATTTACTAATCTTTCAAAGCAGCGATGAATATTATAAATAGAATTAAAGGTAAACTAATTAGAGAGACATTTACAGCAGCTGGAAAGATAGGAGCCTGCAACATAGAAGATACTATAGTAATTGCCGGCTCCCCCCGGTCTGGTACAACGCTTCTCTTGGAAGCGCTCCATAAACTTCCAGATTACAAAGCCATTAACGAACCGTTGCTGACACCGAAAATTCAGGAAAAAACAGGCTTTCATTCCCGTAGCTACATAAACTTAGGACAGAATGCACCTCAACAACGCCAGTTTCTGGATCAGGTGCTTCGGGGGCAGATTGACTCTTCAGCCAGATGGCTATTTGAATCAGAAACGACATTGGGACAAATACGTGAACATGCCGTCAGAAAAAAACTTTTAGTAAAGTTCTGCAGGATCAACAGGATGCTGCCATGGTTTGAAGAGCAATTCGACGTCCGGGGAATTTTGTTCATTGTTCGTCATCCCTGTGCCGTTATAAATTCCATGCTTAGATATGGACAATGGGATAAGTGGACGGGTGATTTTGTTCAGAATAATTTACATAATAGGTCAAATGCCCTCCACATTGATCACCTGCCCGAAGCTGCCCGTGAAATTTTTAGCCCTATCCAAAAACGGGTTTCAACACAAACTCAAGCGCTCGCCCTCATGTGGTGTCTTGATCATTATTTCCCGCTTATACATGCTAAAAAACACCCGTGGATTTTGGTTCCATACGAGAGCCTCACTATGAATAATCACAAAGAGTTAACAAGAATTACAGATGCACTTAACCTGAATTTAAATGATGAAATATTGAGAGTACTGGATCAACCTTCTTCATCAGTTAAAGGCAAAGTCAAACAAAATTCTGAAATTCAAATTTCAAAGTGGAAACAACAGCTCAAAAACCGTCAGATCGATGACATTCTCTCAATTGTGGATACAGCCGGGCTCTCTGCCATATATTCCGATGGTGCGGAACCTCACTACGATAAACTAAATGAACTTCAAATTCCTGCCTGGAAGTGGTAGCTGTTCAACTTTGTCTTAAGTCATTCCCGGTATTGAACTTTTTCACTGAGCAGTATATGAAACTTGTGGATTTACGATGCCCAACAATTTGTGACTTCCGGCTTTCTCACAGCTAATATATATTCTGCTGTAAGCGGACCCGGCGTTTTACGCACAAAAGCGATTTTGACTGATCACTCCTAATAAAATGTTCTTTTTTTATAACTGCCAGTAAATACAATGACTTTAAAAAATCGACAAGAAGTTAAGTTTGAACAATAAAAGGCAGATTGCCATCCAATATGAATTACTTTCGACGTGTGGCTTCAAAAACCAAGCAAACATTATTGTCGTTTATACGGCATTCTCCTGATTTTTTGATTATCGGAACACAAAAGAGTGGTACTACCTCATTATATGAGTACTTAAAGATGCATTCCCGAATTATAGGTCCGGAAGACCAAAAAGAATTACATTTCTTCAATCTATATTATCATAGGGGTTTGACATGGTACTTATCACATTTTCCTTTGAGGATAAAAACGTTTAAGAAGTTAGCATTTGAAGCAACGCCAGACTATATAAGGCACGAAAAGGCCCCGTCTCGAATAATAGACGATTTGGGGAAAGTTAAGCTCATACTCACCTTACGCGATCCCGTCGAACGTGCTTTTTCTGCATGGAAGATGTGGCACAGTTTCAAAGATGATCCTGAGAAAGCCAAGAGAGCTGACTATCGAACCTTTTCAGAGGCTATCCATCAAGAACTTTTATCTCCTGATAATCAGCAAGATCTGCATTTCCATTACTTACAAAAGGGACGCTACATCGAACAAATTGAAAATTACTATAAATACTTTTCGAAAGATGATATACTAATTCTTGACTATCAGGATATGAACGATGATTTAATCAACTACCTCAATCAGATTTGTCAATTCTTAAAAATTGCCCCTTTTCCAAAAGAAAAAAGCAATTCGTTTACCAAGAACCGCCACTGGGTAGGGCCAAGTTGGAAAGTAACTGCTGATGATAAGACTACCATGAAACATCTCCGTGACTATTATGCTCCATACAATAAAAGACTTTTCGATCTGCTTGGACGTAGATTTGATTGGGATTAATTGAATTAAAATATTTACCAAAAAAAACCCTGTTCCAATTAATATTGAAAATCATTTAGTTCCCGGCAACTTACTATTTTTGGCTCTAACACCTAACTTGAAATTATCAGTATTCAATCAATTTCTGTAGATCATCAACAATATAAAATAGAATGCAAAGCATATCTGAATCTGTACCTAATACAACTTTATCCGAACCCCCTATTTTTATCGTCGGTCCCGGACGTTCTGGAACAACATTAGTCAGGAAAATACTTTCTGCACATTCAAGAATCACCATTCTACCCGAAACCCAGTTCATCGAATGGGCGGATCAAAGAGAAAACATTAAAAGAGCCCCTACTGATTTTGACGCATTTTGGAATAAATACACATCCTGGATTCGGTTCAGATATCTTGAAATAGATCCTGACCGCTGTCTTGAATTGATTAACCAGCAAGAACATCGAACAATCCGGGATATTTTCACATCCGTACTCATCGCTTATGGCGAAAAAACTGGTAAGAAACGGGTTGGGGAAAAGAGTCCCTCACACGTACAATATTTGCACATTCTTTTGGAGTGGTTCCCCGACGCCCGAATTATCATCATGCAACGGGATCCAAGAGCTGTGATTGCTTCGAGCCTTGGAACACACTGGGTGAAAAAACGTATTACTCCTGCGTCTTTACGCAATGGCGTATTTTCGAGTAGCCGTCTGTATGAACTGCTTTATAAAGCGAAGAATTGGAATAACATATTTGAGACTATAATTCCGGGATGGGAATCAGATTCAAGAATTCATATAGTTGCTTATGAAGACCTCGTTCGAAACCCTAAAAAAGAAGTATCAAAGATATGCCGGTTTATTGGAGAAACGTACGAAGACGGAATGCTTATGAAACGGGAAAGTGATATTTCAGATGTGACCGGGGAAGATCCTATGGCAGAGCAGGTAAAGCAGTGGAAACAACATCACTCGAAAACTCACCGCCCTATTTCGACAAGTTCTCTTGGTAAATGGAAGAAAAAACTTTCTGGATTAGAGGTCGCAATGGTCGAAGCAATTTGTATAAAAGGAATGAGAAGGCGTGCATATAATCCTTCACTCTCAACAGGAAAACGCATAGCCGGATTTTTTCTGACACGTGCACATATCGCAGCAGAAAAAATAGAACGCATAACCAGACACACCTTTAGAAAGATACGAAGATTTATTTCATAGCCTAACCACATTATAACCTGTTATTTCTCAACACGCACAGTACTTTATCAAAGAGCTTCATATATCCACTAATTTCCGTTCTCTAAGTTTATTCATTTGCACTCTTGTTTTTTGCTCTATCTGAAGTCTCTGTTCTTCGTCAAATCTTATATTCTTTACAGGACGTGGTTGAAATATCCCCCCATCGTTTAACTGCAAAAATTCAAAAATTCGCGCTGATTCTGCCTGTGGGTTATTGACAAGTTTTTCAAATGAGCACACATAACAATTTTCATCGCCAGCATAATCGAGAATTAAATCTGCACAATCACACCAATTTTGAATATGTGTATCTATTGGAAAGGAGCGGGGGGTATAATTATTTAGGCTATGGCCCCATTTCCGCTTCTTCATGGACCATATTGCTGCAAACGGATCACGTACCATAAAAAGGAGCTTTCCATTCGGAAATATAAGCCTGTAATTTTGCAAAAATAGCGCGTAATTCTTATCCGGAAAGGCTATTGGCTCAAGCGGCTCTTTATCAATCAGCAACTTATTTTCGATCATTGTACAGCGACTCCGATAAAAATCGTATGCAAGATTTCTACCCGAACTCACAAGTTTTTTCCTGCCCCAAAATGATTTGTGACGGTTTGTCTCTTCAAGAAATCGGTGTACGGCAATCAATATGCGTGTTTCGTGAAGCGCGGTGACTTTATCCTGGGAGTTAAGCCAGCTTTCTACGGCTGTCGTACCTGATCGCGGAGCACCCGTGATAAGACAATATTGCTCGGGCCATTTTTTAAAATTCTTCTCCAACAGGTGAATTAGCCTTAATCCGGCTGAATTTACTTTTCGCTTGAAAATATTAAAAACTGATGAAGTCTCATGTAATTGATCGTCAGCCATTGGTTTGTAAGTAAATGTTGAAATTGAACGCCTATCTTAAATAGCCTCTGATAGTTTTCTGGAGTCTGTTAAATAAGGCGGAGTAAACATCGTTAAAATGGAATCTTAATAGATGACACCTGCCGAAAAGGCAAGTCTATGATTGAGGGGAAAATTATGACAGGGGAGAAAGAAAAACCAGACTGCTTTGACCGGGAAGAAGCAGTAAATTTTTGCTAAGCCTACTACTGTATAATTTCAATGGCGTGGTGCTTTTTTAATGTCTTCAAAAAAGTACTGACATCAGATACCCCTTCTCGGATAGATGACGTTTTGGGACCCGGATTTGTTTCCGGATAGGCTACTTTTCCGCCGAATAAGTTATCCCCGATTAGAGGCCGTATATCTTTCGTTACTGCATTTACGTGGTCAATTCTCTTTATAATTTCCGTCACATTTGGTCCATGATAACCTGAAAGTACCGGGGCTCCGGTTAATTCGTGCAAAAAGCCCATGTGTGCCCCCTGCCAGTGAGCTCCGCGTTTCCAGTGCGCTTCAAACAAAACTTGTTGGGGATCAAGAAACTTATTTCTTACCCGTTGTAAAAACTCAATCCATCCATCCGGCTGCAGTGAAAGGTGGCTAAATAAGGATACGCCCGCTTGGGGTGAGGTATACTTATAAACTCTCCAACTGGAATAATTTAACAGTGCAGCGCCAACCTGACCCTTCCAGAAAATTACCTTCTTGTTATAATCTGTTGAAATTTCTTTTAGATGCCCGCCCCATTTACAGTGAGAAAGGTTATTCCGGCAGCAGTTAATCAATATTTCTTTTTCAAGATTAACATTCCGCTCGTCTTCCAGTTTGATGATATCAAAAGATAACCCATTTTCTTTTAGAAATTCCCTAACGAGAGGGTAGTTCGGGTCAGCACTTACTACGAGTACCGGGTTAGTCCAGGGAAGCAACAGGAGGTTTAAGCTGTCTTTTCCCCCACACATGACCACATTTGTGTGCTCTGGAAACGTTTTTTCAGCCAGCTGCATGTCCTCAGTCATTGCTGCAGATAAAGCTTCAACTACGGTCTCTTCCGATTGGATTTCTTTTGTAAACGAATGGGGTTGTCCCAGCCGTTCAATTTCCACATCCACAAAATAACCTGGCGGAGCATAATCCCGGTCGGGTTCAGACCAAAACTCAACAGCAAGTGGATTCACCTTTATGTATCCTTTTTCAAGAATCAAGTTAAGTGGAGAATAACTAATGTGGTCGCCGTACCTGTACTGAGGTGCAAAATGAGGGGTATCGATACTATGTCTATGTCTCTCAGCTTTTTTTTCTACTAACATACGATCTAAATTTTTATTAAAGTAGAGTAACCTAAGGATCATTGGAATTAATTTCTATTATACTTTTTGTACATGTTTGCACCTCAAACTTGGAGATGGCTTTGCAAAACAGTGCTATTGCTATGGCTGTTAAAGTGTTCTGATGAAAGCTATGAATCTATGAGAATAGAAATCACCCCTCCTCTTTGCACCAAAACAAACGGATATTCGGCCGATACAGTGCCCAGACACCGACGGATAACAGTGCAAGTTGGGATACAGTCGCGGCGCGTTTATTTTATAAATAAACAACATTCAGGATAGCACAGCGATTAACAATTGCCCCGTGCATAGTCCTGAAAATCCATATAAGTAGATGGTTTAAAAAGGTTGAATATCTATATTACGCATATTAGAAATAAATAAAATTAAAAAAATAGAAAAATGTGTATGTTTGGGGTTGGTTATTTGGCAACATCTAACCAAACTATGGAATAATCTTTTTAAAGCTCTTTTTAGAAAATCAGGTAATTGAAATTTTTGGTTACTAAAGGTTGGTAAGTAAACAGGTAAATTAAATAATCAATTAGTAAAGAGGTAAATCCTTGTCCGTTTTTTCAGCTATATCCTATTACTTTTCAGTCTATAAAAAATTCATCGGGAAGAGAGTATACATCGTGTTTCTTTTCACTGGAGCCGTAGCACTTGCCGAAGGCCTTGGAATTACCCTGCTACTGCCATTGATTGAAGCAGCAGATGCAGGGAGTACCGACAGAGAGATGAGCCGGCCGGCTGCAATCCTGCTTTCATTCCTGGAATTTATTGGAATTGGTGATTCCATGGTGGGAATATTACTGTTTATCGGTGCTGTATTTATTGCAAAAGGTGCGCTTTTGTTTTCGGAGGGTGGTTATATGAGTTATCTGCAATCACGGCTTA
>Ga0306867_1000217_pt1 | contig 36702 bp, 44 predicted proteins | sample AntRauTorckE6831_FD_190432 | JGI IMG/M metagenome (GOLD analysis project Ga0306867, IMG submission 190432) | Saline lake microbial communities from Rauer Islands, Antarctica - Metagenome Torckler E6 #831 (v2) (version 2) | ecosystem: Environmental > Aquatic > Non-marine Saline and Alkaline >...
TTATATATAATTATTTTTTGTTTGTCTTGTTATGTAGCATATTTACATCAATCATTGTCTGAAACTAAAAATAAATTGGTAAGAGCAAAAGAAAAGAATAAGGAATTACAGGGAACAAAAACAAGATTGAAAAAAGTATAGTAATTAATTTTGGGGTAGTAAAGCAGAAGAACTCAAAAGAAGCCTTCTTCTCTCCGTATAGCTTTGCTGCCCTATCTTTATATAAAAAGGTGGTGATTGTTTAGTGGTCTGTAAAAGATGTGGTAAAAAATTTAATAAAAAAGGTGCAACTGAAAAAATGATCTTGCAATCTCTCTGCATATTGTGTATAATGGAATATACAAGAAAGTACCAAACAAAAATGACTTTAGAAGAATTTGCTGAAACTAAAAGAGAAAGTCATTTTAAAATGTAGAGAAGGAGATGCTAAACAATGATTAAAAGATGGGATGATGGTAGGATTAAGTTTAGTCAGAATGATAAAAGCCCAGAGGAGTGGTATAAGTTAATCTGGCATAAAGGATCACCAGTTTACAGGAGAGATAAAGAAAATATTTTAATTCAAGTAGGTAGTATGGGTGTTTACTTTAATGGTAAATGGGTGAGTATTGGATATAATGACTTGGATAGGCATGTATTTAAGAAGATATTACCCATATTGAAAAGAAAATGGCAGAGTGAGTATGAGTATTTAAAAGAAAAGACTAATTATATGTATTATGTGGAAAACAATATTGATTATACTTTTGAGCGTTTTTGTCATTTCGATATTTATAAACCTGTTAACTTTAAATCAGTCTATGAGGTATTGGAGGAAGATAGAAATGGAAATTAAATTTACAAATTTAACAATAGTCACTTATTATGAGGATGGAGGGTTAATTTATCTACCTAATTTTATGAGAACTTATATTGATAATCTTAATGACTATGACACTAAAATAGCAGATGAAATTATTTATGTTACTGAGGATTATGTTGCTTATGCTGATGCTAAATTAGAGTTTACACCTGAAAGCAAGCAGGGAAAAGAAAGATTTAAATACAATCAAGAATATATGAAAGGCAATACTCATTATCCTAATGTTTTTTGTGCTGTTGAAGTGTCTAATATTAGAAGAAAAGAGTATTTTGATAATCCTGACCCCATTGAGGGAACAGAGAAGATAGCAGCAGGAATCAAAATGGTTCAGCAATATAATGATTATGTTGATTATTGTGAAGATGATGTCAAAAAAGGAGATATGTTTAGACCTAATTGGGTTTAAAAATAATCTAAAAAGGGTGATGATTGTGGCAGTCAAAAGATGGGATAGTGGATACCTTCTTATTAGAGATAGAAGTGGGATGCAGCTTATTAATCAAAATATGGAACACAGAGACAACGAACCTTATGGGCATATACATAGCATTAAACACATTAGTTATGCTAAAAGTTTAGTGGAGGATGCAGAGAGCAACACAGTCCCACGAGATAGGTCTATTAAACATCTTCAAGACTTAAAAAGGATTACATCTGATAGAAGGTTAAGAAAAGAACTAGAACATTTAATCAATGTTAAAATAGATAAGGCTAAAAGTTGTGATTATTATAATGTCCAATAATGGGGTGACTAAATGACAGATAGAGAAAAGAGAGTAATAAGGGAATATATAGCGAGAAACTACCCTCAACACTTAAATGGTATGGATAATGGTTGGCTAGGCTTTCATTACATAGACGAGTTTAATGGTGGTTATCATATATTCGCACACTGCGACACTGGCAGTCCCGATTTAATTGGGACTGTTTTGTTTTAGAAAGGGGTAAAAAATGGATATTTTATTATGGGCAGGATCAGCTATTTTATCTTTAGGTCTTTCTTTTATTATTTCAACTATATTTTTAGATGTATTTTTAAAGTGGGATTACAATGATCCAGGAGAGAGGATTTGGGTTTCTTTAACTCTGTGGGGTTTATTATTATCAGTTTTGATTGTTATTTTTATGGGATTATTTCAATCATTAATATTTAAGGTGATTATATGAAATTAGATATGAGAATGTTGACAAAACTACAAAAAATAAAGAAAGATGATGATATTAAATTAGTTTTTATATCTCATCCTTTTTCAGATGATCCTAAAAAGAATAGAAAATTGGTGGATAAAATTTGTAAAGACATAACTAATAAGCACCCAGATATTCTTCCTATTTCTCCCCTTCATTTATTTGGGTTTTTAGAGAAAGACGGTAAATATAGAGATAAGATAATGGAGGTTTGTTATCTTTTAATTGCCCTGACTGATGAAACCTGGATATACATATATGACCAGAGTAAAACAACGGGGCAGGTATTAGAGAATAATTTTGCAATAAATTTAGGTACTAAGAATGTTAAATATATAAGAGGTGATTGATCAGGAGGTGAGAATGTGGCAAGAAAATCATATAATTGGGAGGAAATAAGGACTAAGTGGGAAACAGGTAAGTACACAATGCAGGACTTAGCTGACGAATATGGGTTTAGTGCTAGAACAGGGTATAAAAAATCATCTGCTGAGGATTGGCAGAAAGGTAGAACAGAACATAAATTGCAGAACATGTTAGAGGAAAAGATATTAGATAATGAAGCACAGGTAAGAAAACAGACAAGACTTGAATACTATATGATATTTAGCCAACTTAGAGAGAAGATAGCAGACGAAGCATTGAATAAGGAAAATCCAGATAAGGGTAGAATAAAAACATTAAAACTTGCTATGGAAGCATTGAGTGGTTGCAAGAAGGCAGAATGGGACATACTGATGTTAGAACAAAACTTAAAGAACTTTAGTGCTAAATATAGACTAGAGAAACGAGAGGTAGTGGAAGTATTAGTAGATAACCCTAATTTAAGAAATAGTCTAAAAGAACTTTACAGAAAATCAAAAGGAAGCAATAGAGATCAAGTCATAGATATAACAAAAATGGCAGAAAAGGAAGATGAAAAAGAAACTGTAAAGGTAAGGAAGTGATAGTTTTGGATAATGAATTAAGGTTTGATAGTTATGAGGGGGTTGTTTATATTGAAAACTTAGGTGAAATAAGAGATGTTGATTATGTAGAAGGAGTGTTTTTAGCAAAGGAGGGGCAGAATGATAGAGAAGCTGTATTCTTTGAAGAAGAAGCCATGTATTAACCCCACTAATGTTAGACTAATGGCAGTGGAGTATCTAAATGAACACACTAAAATGGTGATGAGTTCGTCTAAAACATATGTTGTGACTAAGGCAGATAATCAGATATTTGCAACTGAATTAGAAGAAGATGTCAGTTTAGAGATGCCTTTATTCAAGACCAGATTTTATTATGGGTATAAAGTGGTTGTAGATGAATATAGTAATGGAGATTTACTTTTAGTGTTAAGAGAGTATTCAAATACTAGAATTAGAATGAATGAAACTATTTTAAAAAGACATAAAAATTAATTCGACTTTGGAAAAGAAGTGAGTGAGTTTGATATATGGAAAAAACATAAAAAGGGAGAGATGTAATGAATTATATTTTATTAGGTAGTCAGCATTTTCTATCAATGATAAGTGCGACAATATTAGTTCCATTATTAACGGGTATGCCTGTTAGTGTTGCTTTGTTTACCTCTGGGGTAGGTACAATAATCTTTCATAAGCTAACTAAGGATAAAGTGCCTGCTTATTTAGGTAGCAGTTTTGCTTTTATAGCCCCTTTAGCTTACATAGTGGCTAATCAGGGGATAAGGAGTGCAGCAGGTGGTGTTATTTTTGCAGGTTTGATTTATTTAATATTTAGCAGATTCATAAAAAAGATAAATTTAAAAAGATATTTACCTCCTGTAGTGGTTGCACCTATCATAATGTTAATAGGTCTATCGTTAGCACCTGTAGCAATAGAACAAGCACAGACAAATATACTAATATCAGTGTTTACTTTAGTAGTAGCAATAGCAATAGCAATTTTTGCTAAAGGTTTCTTTAAGTTGGTGCCTGTGATGGGAGGAATAATAGCAGGTTATTTTCTAGCAGTTATGTTGGGGGCAGTTGATTTTAGTCCGATAGCATCAGCAGAGATCATTGGTTTCCCTAAATTCTTTTTACCTAACTTTAATTTAACAGCAATTAGTGTGATAGCACCAGTTGCTTTAGTGACTATGGTAGAGCATATAGGAGATATATTAGCAATAGAAAACACAATTAAAGAAGATATAGTAGGAGAGGTTGGTTTGAACAAAACTTTACAGGGGGATGGAGTTGCAACAATGTTTGCAGGACTATTAGGAGGAGTTCCTAACACTACTTATGGTGAAAACACAGCAGTCTTAGCTTTAACTAAAGTATATGATGCTAGAGTGGTTAAGATAGGGGCTATTATTGCTATAATTTTAAGTTTCCTACCTAAAGCAAGTGCTTTTATCTTCACAGTACCAGAAGCAGTGTTGGGTGGAATAAGCATTTTATTATTCGGAATGATCACAGCAATAGGTTTAAGGACATTAGTAGAGAGCAACACAGACTTAAATGAACAGAGAAATTTAATAATAATCAGTGTTATTTTAGTAATAGGTTTAGGTGGGGCAGTCTTTAATGTGGGATTTGAAGTGTCAGAGTTAGCAGCAGCAACAATAATTGGTATTTTACTTAATATAGTTTTACCTGAATAAGTTTATGAGAGCATACGATAATAGTAATCGACCAAACTCCAAATTTGGTTATGGGGGTGCAATTCCCTCTGCTCTTGCCATACATATATAAAAGAAAAACAGGAGGTGAAAGAATGAAAGGAACAGTAAAATGGTTTAACACAAAAAGAGGATTTGGCTTCATTGAACAAGATGCAGAAGGCGAAGATGTGTTTGTACATTACTCTGAAATTAATGAAGGGGGATTCAAAGATTTAGCAGACGGAGAAAAGGTGACCTTTGATGTTGAAGAAACAGAAAAGGGACTAAATGCAAAGAATGTAATTAAACTTTAAAGATACTAAGAGAGCAGGTGTATCCTGTTCTCTTTCTTTATAAATATACAAAAGAGGAGGTTGTTATATGTCTAAGAAAGAAGTTGAATTAATGAGAGAAGTAGTCCCAGAAGAACAGAAGATATATTTTGATTCATTAGCAGAGTTAGATTATGAGTTTTATACTGAATATATTAACGAAGGGTATAGACATGGAGAACATACTGAATATATTTGCAAGAAATTGCAAGAAGCAATAGAACAAAAAGGAGCAAAAAGATTAATTGTAACTATGCCACCACAGCATAGTAAATCTTTCACTATAACAGAAACCTTTCCTAGTTTCTTTTTAGGGAGAAATCCAACTAAAAATGTGATTGGAGTTGGTTATTCTGATGATTTTGCAGAAAAATTTGGTAGAAGAAATAAAGAAAAGATAAAAGATTTTGGAGCAGAGATATTTGATGCCCACCTTAGCAGCAAACAAGCACACAAAGATTGGGAATTAGAAAAAGGTGGGGGTATGATAAGTTCAGGAGTTGGAGGTCAAATTACTGGTAAACGAGCTGACTTGATGATAATTGATGACCCAATAAAAAATAGAAAAGAAGCGAACAGTAAGAGATACAGAGATACCCTATGGGAAGAATGGGAAAGCACATTATCAACAAGGCTTGCAGAAGATGCTATAGTTATATTAGTTTTAACTAGGTGGCATGAGGATGATTTAGCAGGCAGATTTTTGGAGAGATTTGGTGATGATTGGGAACTGTTAAATTTCCCTGCATTGAGTGAAGGCAAAGACACAGACTTATTAAGTAGACCAGAGGACACAGCTTTATGGGAGGATCAATATAGCACAGAATATCTCAAAAAAAGAAGAAAAGAATTAAGTGCAAAAGCATGGAACTCTCTTTATATGGGCAGTCCTAATATTGAAGAAGGTAACCAGTTTAAATCTACATACTTTAGATACTTTAGAGAAAATGATGACAGAAATGCCTTTATCCTGGAAAGACCAGAAGGCAAGAAAGTCATACTTAAAGAAAAATGTGTTTGTTTCCAAACAGTTGACAGTAGTTTTAAAGTTAAAACTAGAAATGACTATACCGTTATTAGTACATGGTATTTAACACCAAATAATGATCTATTACTTTATGATGTATATAGAGATAAAATTCCAGTTCCAGATTTATGGTCAACTTTAGATAATGTTATGGATAGATTTAATCCTTCTAAAGTGTTTGTAGAGGACAGAGCAAGTGGTACAGGATTAATCCAGACAGCAAAGAGAGAGGGCAGACCAGTTATTCCAATTCCTGCTGAAAGCGATAAAATTACTAGGTCATTTAACATCAGCACATTCTATGAGAATAGGGCAGTTTACCATAAAGCAGAAACAAATTGGGTAGCAGACTTTGAAGATGAGTTAAACACCTTCCCAGAAGGAACAAATGATGACCAGGTTGATACAGCTAGTATTGCAGGTATAGTAGTGTCAAGAGGAATGATTAGAGCAAGCAACAGTAATAGAGGATTCGTACACACAACTTAAAGGAGTTGATATGAGTGAGTAAAGATAGGGGAGAACCTTTTGCAATAGTAACAGATGATGACATAATAACAAGTGATGTATATAAACAATATTCAATGAAACAGGAGGATAGAGATACCAGCCCAACAAGCCAGTTAGGTGATGATTTATTCACAGGTCAGTATGGGAATAGAAATATAGTTAAACCTTTATATAATCCTAGTCAGTTGGCAGGGTTGTTAGAGATAAACACTTATCATAATAGATGTGTGAGGACAAAAGCACATGATATAACAGGTAATGGTTATAAATTAAAGAAAACAACAGAAAACCCAGACGAAGGTGAGAAAAAGAGATTAAAAGAGTTTTTTGATACTCAATTTCCTCCTTTAGAAGATATATTAAGTAAAGGTGAAATAGATTATGGAGGTTTGGGTTATAGTTTTTATGAGTTAGTGAAAGAGGGCAATATGCACAATACAGTTTATAAATACATGAACCATGCTCCTGCTCATACCATTAGAACTATTAGAGATAAAACAGGTGGAGAAGTAATGAAGTTTGTTCAGAAAAGAGCAGGTAAATTTGTATATTTTAAGCACCCATTTTTAGAAAAAGATGTACATAAAGAAACAGGGAAAGAATACCCACCAGGAGAGTTAAAACCAGAAGAACGAGCAAATGATATGATTATGATGAAAAACTACACCCCTAGAAGTGATTACTATGGTATTCCTGATATAATTAACGCTTTGGGTGCTATCTGGGGCAACTTAGCACAACAAAGTTATAATAATGAGTTCTTTAAGAATCATGGTGTTCCTCAATACGCAGTGTATATCACAGGTGATTATGATTTAGAGACAGATGAAGAAGGAAAACCAAAAGTAGTAACTGCAATAGAAGAAAGCCTTGCTAAAGTAAGAAAGAACCCACACAGCAGTTTAGTTTTTGGTATTCCTAGCAATACATCTGGTATGGGAGAGAATGTTAAAGTTACTTTTGAGCCTTTAGCAGTAGAAACCAAAGATGCCAGTTTTAGAATGTTTAGAAAAGATAATAGAGATGAAGTAATTGTTGCACACGCTGTGCCTGGTAATAGAATAGGTATTGGTGATGTTCAAAGTCTGGGTGGAGATACAGCTTATGAAACTAATAGAATTTATAAAGAGAGTGTATTAAACCCTAGACAGAAAGAGATAGAGGATTACATTAATAGATATATTGTAAAGCATAACTTTGGTATTGAAGATTGGGAGTTTAAACTAAACTCTATTGATGTTGACAGTATTGAGAAAGATACAGAAGTTTTAGGTTTTCTCTTTAAGAATGGTGCAGCAACACCTAATGATCTTATTAGAAATTTAGGGGAAGATTATGGTATTCAACCTTCCGACAATGAAGATATGAATAAATACTACATAAATGGGCAACCAGTGGATAAGATTAATTCTGAACAACCTGCTCCTAGTTTTAATAGTATAGAGAAGGCAGAAGATAAAGATGTAGAGAGTTTTACTGCTATGCTAAAGAACAGATTGAACAAGAAAAGAGGGTAGAGATATGATTATAACACCGGGAGATATAGATTATTTTAACCTAATTGTGAAAATGACAGCAGAACAAAGAAATGCAGAAAGAGAGTTAACAGGTGAATTGCAGGGTCTTTTTGACCCTGTTTTTGATGATATAGAAGGATTAGTAGAGAGAGAAGGGGTGCAAAACTCTAACAATATTAATAGAACAATTGAACAGAGAATGGGAGATTTATTAGATGAATATAGAGATGAATTGCTTAAATATGGAGGAATTGTTGCTGCTATAGGAGCAGGTCAGACAATATCCAATTTACAGCAATTAGGAATGGATGTTGGTTTAGTTGATGTTCAGGATAGAGTAGAAAGTCAATTACAAAGCACAGTTTTTGAAGCAAGTCAGCAAACTTTAGATAGAATGACAGGGGATATAACAAAAATAGTAAGTAATGCAGGAAAAGAGGGCTTATCTGCTAATGAATTAAGAGAGAATTTAAGAAGTAAATTTAATAACATGAGTGATTATGAATTACAAAGGATAGCAGAAACAGAGCTACATTCTTATAATGAATTAAGTTCTTTTGAATCAGAGAAAGAGATAGGAATAGAATATCACCAATGGATAACAGAAGAAGATGAAGCAGTAAGAGGTAATAGTCCTTATGACATAGCAGATCATGTTTCTTTGCATGGTCAGATAGTTAAAGTTGGTGATCCTTTCAGTAATGGGCTGCAATATCCAGGAGATAAAGCAGGAGCACCAGAGGATATAATCAGATGTCGTTGCGATCTTTTTCCTTACATTATGCCTAGAAACAAGATGGCACCAGTTGGGCAACCATATTTTTATGAAGAAGATTTATTAGATAGAATATAAGGGGGAATTTAATGAAGTGGAAACAGTTAAAGCATAAACCAGAAACTTTAGTTGATATGGTTAACGAATTAGGGACAAGAGGTGTGGGTGATAGATTTAATAAGAATAAGGATACCATAAATCATTGGCTAAAGAAATATGGTTATGAATATGATCCTAGCACACATAAATGGGGAAAAGAAGGGGAAACAGAGGAAGAAGAAGTGGACTTAGATGAGTTTGAGGAATATCTTAACCAAAAAGGCAAAGCTAAAGTATCTAAAACAGAAAACGGTTATAAGATTAATAAAGATAATGCAGAAGTGGATTTATCCAAAGAGGAATTAAAACAAATATATTATGATTATTGTGAGTTGGGGATCACAAAGAAAGAAACAGCAGTTAAAAATGGTTTTATTCTTGATGATTTAGAACTTATACTTAAAACATTTGGAATAGTACATAAAGAATTGCCAGTGACAGAAGAAGAAATACTTGAAAAAGATCCTAAACAAATAGTGCAGCAAATAATTCAGAACAAAAAGAGAAAGATTAAAGAAATGAAACCTGCTGAGGAAATGAGGTATCTAAGAAAGTTAGCAGATAAGCACTTAAAAGATGACTACTACACAGACAGAGTTATAGAGGAAATGAAAAAAGATTTAAGAACAATAAAGATAGAGTTGGATGATTTAGAGATTACATATAGTAAAGAAGATAATGTTTTAGTAGTAGTTTTATCTGACTGGCATTATGGTAAGAAAGTGCTAAAAGAACAACTGTTGGGGGATAATAAATACAACTCTAGTATCTTTAAAGAAAGAATAGATAAATACAGAAAGAAGATAATAGAAGAAATAAAATTAAGAAACCCACAAAAAGTAATTATTGTTAATTTAGGGGATATAGCTGATGATCCACAGAGCAGAACTTATCCAGGACAAGTACATAATCAAGATGTAACAGGAGAAAAACAGGTTTTACAATGTGCTAAACATTTAACAGAGTTTATTTTAGGAATTAGAAAACATCATGATAAAGTAGAAGTTTATGGTGTAACAGGTAACCATAGTGATGATACTTTAAATGCTGATGCTTTAATCTTAGGCATTACAGGTGGTTGGTTAGAAGGGACAGATATATTAGTAGATACTAAAAAGAGAGATTTTAAAGTGGTTAAACTATTGAACAGTAATTTAGTCTTTACTCATGGGAACAATTTAAGAGGAGGAACAAATACTAAAGAGAATGACATTCTTAATATCATTCACGCTTTAAATCTACAGGGTAAAAATACCTACATTATTAATGGACACCTGCACCATGAAAGTGGGGAAGGGGTTAATTATGAGAGAAAAGGGGTTCCTTCTTTAGTGGGTAATGACAATTATAGTCAGAACCAATTAAATGTGTCTTCAAGACCTGCCCAAATGTTCTTTTTAATAGACAGAGATGGAATGACAGGTAGAAATAAAGTTTATTTTGATTAAATGACAATTATTTACAAAAACTAGTTCAATAATAGTTATCGTTGTTGTATATTACTAGTAGAAAGGTATTTTTTTGCCTAGCTGGATATATTATATCACATAAAAAGTAAGGAGGTGTTTTTGTGCCTTTTGGTGATTTCACAGATTTTGAAGATTATGTAGAAACAATAATGGAAGAACAAGATGTGACAGAAGAAGAAGCACAGGCAATCTGTGCAGAGACACATTATGAAGAAACAGGAGAATATCCGTCAGAAAAAGGAGGTGAAGATGTGGCTTTACTTGAAAAAGAATGTGTGGAGTTAGTTCTTTCCGAATTAGAATATAAAGTTTGGGATGAATTTGACAAATACTCATCTGACATGAATGAAGATGATTTTGATACCTATAAAGTGTCAACTTTTATGAATGTTGGAGAAGATAATAAAAACTATATTGTTTTTGTTAATATGGTAACTGATAAACTATATCGTGCAGAGTTTGAAGTTGGTGAGGATACTGAAATCACATTTGGGGAGAAAGAGGAAGTTGAAGAAGGGTACATCCTTAAAAATATTGAAGATGTAACTCTAAAACAGGTAGTCAATAAAGAAGTTGATCCTGTATCTGAGATATTCATGATCAAGAATATTACAGGTAAATATCCTCAGATTAATGTGAGTAAGAAAAGCAAAGAGATTAGGGGCACTATCTTAAAGCAGGAAGATGAAGAAGAAAAAATGATTGTTTCTGGTGCTGTATTAATCCCAGATGAGGAAGATACAGATGGTGATGTAATCAGCAAAGAGAAGATAGAAGAAGTTGCTCACGAATGGATGCTAAATTATAGAAATGTTGATTTACAGCATACTCTTAATAATGTAGCTTATCCAGTAGAGAGTTATCTACTTAAAGAAACTAAAGAAGTTACTAGTCTTGATGGGCAAGTAATGGAGTTGCCTGCTGGTACATGGATGGTATCTGTTAAAGTTGATGATGATGATACATGGGAAGCAATTAAAGATGGTAGAATGAGAGGGTTCTCTATCATGGGAGTACCTAAAGAAAACATAGGCAGCGTAATTAAGTCTGAATCTGCTTTAAAAAGAACAACTTTAGCTGATATTGAAGATTCTGGTAGAGATTGGACAGTTCCATTTTTTAGTATTGTTGATGAGCCTGCTGTTCCTAAAGGTAGGATTGTTAGTATAAAAAGCAAAGAGAAAGAAGATAAAGGTTTTTGGCAGACACTCAAAAGTATTTTTATTACTGATAAAAGTGAAGAAGATACTGAAATCGAGGAAGAAGAAGTAAATACAGAGAACTCTGAAAAAGGGGGTGCAGATATGGATAAAGAGCAATTAACTGAAATTCTCAAAGAATTTAAAGAAGAACTACTTTCTGATGTAGATGAAAAACTGGAATCAGTTAAGTCTGAGGAGGTTGAAGAAGAAGTAGAAAAAGAGGTAGAAGAAGAAGTCGAGGAAGTAGAGGAAGAAGAAGTAGAAAAATCAGAAGAAAAAGAAAAAGAGGGAGAAGTAGAGAAAGCAGAAGAAGAAACTGAGGAAGAAGATGAGGAAGAAGAAGTTGAGGAAGAAGATGAAACTCTTAAAGAATTAAGATCCGAACTTACAGAGTTAAGAGAAGAAAACTCCTCCCTTAAAGAGTTTAAAACAGAGGTTGAGAAGAAATTTGTAACTAGAAAGAGTAACCAACCAGAAGGACAGGATGACGAAGAAAAAACACAGAGAACAGAGAAATCAAGACAAGCAGAATTAGGCAGAGATGCTTTTGGTAGAAAAAGAAGTAGAAAATAATAAAACTAATTAAAGGAGTGATTACATAATGGATAACAAGAAAGCGTTAGAAGAAATTCAAAAAAGTGTTGAAAAAAGTGTAACTAACATTACACAGTTGGGGGATAGTGTTCTTGTCGCACAGCAGTTTGATAGTTTTGTAAGAGAGATGCAGGAAGAAGCTAATATTTTAGGTGCTGCTAGATTCCAAAGAATGGATTCACCTAAGATGAACATTGATAGAATTGCATTTTTAGATAGAGTATTAGAAAAAGGTGTAGAAGGCACAGAAAGTGATAAAACTGCACCTACTACAAGCACTAATACTTTACTTGCTAATGAATTAATGGCAATTGCACCTATCACTGACCAGGCATTAAGAAGAAATATTGAAAGAGGAAACCTAGAAGATACTATTGTTCAATTACTAGGTGAAGCTGCTGGTAGAGATATGGAAGAATATGGTATTTTTGCTAGTACAGACTTTGATTCTACATTATATAATGATGAAGGCTGGTCTCCAATTGATATGACAGATGGTTGGATTAAGAAAGCAGGTAACAAACTTTATAATTCTGCTTTTGATGACACAGCAGACAACTATCCTGAAAATCTATTCCAGTCTATGCTTAATGCTCTACCTAAGAAGTATCTAAGAAATAGAGCAGATTGGAGATTTTATGTTCCATTTGCTATTGAGGATGCTTACAGAGATTTACTCAAAGCAAGAGGTACAAACTTAGGAGATGCTATTCAAGTGGGTAATGACGCTGTATATTACAAAGGTATTCCTGTAGTATATAGTCCAATGCTTGAAAGATATAATGCAACTACAGCTATGCTGCAAAACCCAGATAACATGGTTTGGGGTATCTTCCACGAGGTTACTCTTGAAGCTGAAAGAGAAGCTAAGTTAAGACAAACAGACTTCGTATTAACCTTTGAAGGAGATGCAGGTTACGAAGATGAAAATGCTGTTGTTACAGCACAAGACATTGATGAAACTGATGATGCAGAAAGCACTGATCCAGGAGTAGCAGGAGCACATCCATTAGCAGGCTAAATAGAATATAATAGAATACTAGGGCAGGTGTAATCCTGCCCTTTTTTATTTTATCAAAAAAGAGGGGGAATAAAATGCCTAAGTTAATAATTAAAAATAAAACTAATAATGAAATCAAGAGAGCAAATAAATCATTTGCTCCTAAAGAAGAAAGAGAAGTTTTTGTTAATAAATATAAAGTAGCAGTGATTGATTCTTGTGTCGGCTTAAAATGGGAATATGCAGACCCACTGATGGTTGTTGATTTTGAACATATTGAAGATTATACAGCGAGAGAATTAAAAGAATATGCCAGGAGAGCCGAGATTAAAAATTACTCAACAATGCTTAAAGATGATTTGATAGAAAAATTAGAGATAAAGAAGGGGATTAAACAACCTAACCAAAAAGTAGAAGATGTGGATGAGGTGGAAGAAGATGAAGCTGACGATACAGAATAAGAATAAGTATAGTGTTGGATTTAAGGGTAGATACTATCCTAAACTAAGTCAGAAAACATTTGTAGGTACTATTGATAACCTAAATGATTTTCTTAGTAATGATGATTTAACTGTTGCAGCAGTTGATAAAATTAATTACAGCTTGAATTTAACTGATTTACAAAAAATAGCAAAGATAAATGGGGTTGTTTACTCTGGACTAACTAAAGAAGAATTAAAAAGGGCACTGAAAGAGGAGGATAAACCTAAAGAAGTAGGTGATGAATAATGCCTTTTTATGGTAAGGTAGAAGATGCAAAAATAAGAAGTGGTATTGAGTTTGCTGAGCTTGGTTTTGATACAGAATCAGAATTTGATACTTATGTAGAAGGATTACTTGTTAAAGCTAAAGAGTACATTGATTTCTACACTAATAATGAGTTTAGTGTTGACCCTGTAGAGAGAAGTGTGATGGTTGATGACATAGCAGAAAGAATTGCTAGTAGAATGTTAAATATAGCAGTTAGAGATCAAACCAATCAATATATAGAGGTTAATGATTTTAATGCTCAATTAGTAGATGATGTAGTTGTTACTAAAGGTATTAAAGCAGACCTTGAATTATTACCTACTGGAAATGCTAAGGATTCAACAAGGGGGACAATTTATACAGGTGTAGTTACTGATCAAGATGACTTTGATTTTTATGTGGATGCTGATTAACTATGCCCAAAGAAGATTTACAAATAGAAGTCGATTTATCAGACTTAGAAGGACTTAAAAAAGATGCAAGTGCAGCTAGTAATTATGCTTTAGATAGATATACAGACAATTTACTAAATGTTGTCAAGGAAGAAATGCCAAAGAAATCAGGGCAGATGATAAGCAAAGTAGGTAAGTGGGAACAGGATAATACCACATTTGCTATAGGTAGTGATGTTTTTTATAGATGGTGGGTACATGATGGTACTGGTATCTATGGAGAAACAGGGCAGCCGATAACTCCTGTGACAGCAAAGTTTTTAAGATTTGAATGGCATGGGGAGATTATCTATACTAAAAGTGTTAGAGGTCAAAAACCCAACCCTTACTATGATAGAGCAATCGAAAGTGAGAAAGACACAATAAGTAAATATATTGGTGAAGCATTGAAGAAATTTATGTAAGGTGGTGTAAAATGTTACATAAAAAATTATCTAATATAGAAGATACTATTTTAGATATGATCCAGACTGTTGATTATTCAGCAATCAGTCCTAAATTGAATAATATTACATTTCTAAAAGGCAGAAGGGAGAAGGGGGCAAAAATAAAACCACCTTTAATTGCTGTTTATTTAGATAGTGCTAATATAACACATGCAGGAATGAGCAACCACGAGGAGTGGCAAGTGCCTGTGGTTATTATAGGACTGGTTATTGATAAAAATGCTAATGATGGTAGAGAATTATCAACTGAAATGGTGATGAAAGCAAGAGATGAATTAATAAAAGATAGAAGTATCAGAGGTAAAGTTAGAGATGTAGTAGGCACTGGTTTTACAATGGGAGACGAAAGAGGAGAAGTCGGAAGAAATGCTTTTGGTGCTGGGGCAGAACTAGAATTAAGATTTAGATACAGACCAGAGTTAAACTAATTAATTAAAGGGGTGAGTATATAATGGAAGAAAAGGTTTTAAGATATGCAAGAATTGCTCTTGAAGATGAATATGGGGCTAAAGTAGATGCAACCACTGATGAAGAACAATTTATAGATATAGATATTGCCAGTGCTGGTTTAGATGCACCTAGCGACCCTGTATTGAGATATGAGGGTGGATTAAGTAGAAGTGTTCATACTAGCAGACCAGGTGCTTATATACCAGAAGGTGATTTAGAGTATGCTTTTGATATTCATACAATAGCACATTTACTCTATCTTGCTTTAGGTAATATTAATCAAACCAATGCAGGAACAATGACAATTACTTCTGACCCAGAAGGGGATTATGTTGATGGTAGCACAGAGGACGAATTATTTGTGCACGAGTTTACACCAACAAGACACTCACTAACATTACCTAGTGCAACAATTAATGTAGGTAAAGACCACTTTGAGCAGGTTTTTCAAGGTTGTGTAATCAACAGTTTAAGTTTTGAATTAGATGATGATTTTGCTTTTGTGACTATTGATGTTTCAGCACAAAAAGACAGTAAAGAATCAATACAAGCTATTGAGGATTTACATTTATCAACAGCCTACCCTGTTGCTTTTTATGAAACAGCAGTACAGATTGGGGTTAAGGGTGGAGAGCAAACACAGGTATTTGAAGTAGAAAGTCTATCCTTAGAGATTACTAATAACATTGATGCTGATGTGGGTGTTGTTTTAGGTAGCAGGTATCCTCAGAGAATAGTTGCAGGTGATTTTGAGGTCACAGCATCTATGGATATGGCGTTTGATAGCAGCGAACAGTTAGAGCACTTCTGGGGTGCTGTAGATGCACCAGATGATGATGCTCAGGATGTTATGAATATTAACTTTATCTTTAGTTCTGCTCCTTATACAACAGAAATAGATGTAGAGAGCACACCAACAGATGTTGAAATTAGAGGTGCTGAGTTAGACCTGCACTTACCTAATGTTCTATACGAAACAGTTAATATTCAACCTTCTGGTAGAGATAGATTAACCCAGACTGTTGATGCTAGAGCATATTATGATGCAGATGCTCAGTATGAAATTATCGCAACATTGAAGAATGATGTTGATTATATCACAGATTTTACAGGTTTCACAGCGTAACATAATTAATAAGGAGGAATAAACAAATGGCATTAACTAAACAGGATATTCTAAAATCAGTGGAAGATAGTAAAGAAGTAGAAATTAAATCTTTAGGTGGAGAAGTGTTGATTAGACCTCTTAGAGATGCAGAATACAGTGAGATACAGGACAAAATTCTTGGTGGGATTAAAGCAACTAAATCTATTGACCCCTCTAAGTTGAAAGAAGTTAAAAATGCTGATTCAGACAAGGCTAAAACAGAGATGTTACAGAATTTAGGTCTTGATATAGATGTGGCTAAGGTACAAAAATTAGAAAAAGAGAGCACATACTTAGCTTGCAAATATGGATTAAGTGTTGGTGACGAAGAATGGTCAATGGAAGATGTAGGAAAATTACCACCAGGAGTTCCTAAAGAAATATCAGAAGCAGTTTTTGAATATACTGGTGTAGATAAATTGGATGAGGTAAAGAAATTTCGTAGAGGAAAGTAATTCCCTATATTACAGACTGCATGAAAAAGGATATTCCTTTGGGGAGATGAAAGATTTAACTCCCCTCCAAATGCAGTATTTGGTGATCTCAATTAATAAAGAAGCAGAAGAAATGGAGAATGAGAAAAATAATTTTGATAGTGGTAATATGAGAAAAGGTAAAACACCAAATATAGCAAAAAAGGGAATAAGAAATCAAATGAAGGAAAAAATAAAACAAAGGGGGCAGTAAGATGTCCAGAGCAGTCGATATTTTAATAAATGGAGTTGATAACTTCTCAAAGACAGCAGAAGATGCTGAAAAATCAGGACAGCAGTTGGCTAAAGAACTGGATAGTGCCTTTAATAAAGTAGCACTAGCAGTCTTAGGGGCAACTACTGCCCTTGAAGTTATGAACAGAGAACAAAGAGGAATGAGAGAAACCTTAGAAAGAACTGCTTATTTTTTAGATACAAATTCAGAAAGTTTAAGAGAGTTAGCAGTTAATATTGCTAATGTTACTAGACCAACCAGTGATGTTGTAAAAGGTTTTAGAGCATTAATGCAGAGAGGTATTCAAAATGAAGAACATCTGGCAAGACTTGCTATTCAGTATGACACTTTAGCAGATGCTATGGGTGAAAATATGTTACCTGTTCTTGAGCAGGTAATCCCTATGTTTGCTGCTTTTGGTGACAATGCTGGTGGTGTTGAGAGATATGGAGATAAATTAGTACATACTTTTGAAGCAACCTCTCTTGAATTAGCAGATTTTAACAGAGTAATGAGAAGATCAAGAATATATTTAACCAATATGGGCTTAACTATGGATGATGCTATAGCAGTGCTATATGGTTTAGGTGAAAGTTCTAAGAACTCTGCTCAGGCTATGTACACTCTACAGAGAGCAGCAAGAAGGGCAGATGGGGATTTTGATAAGTTCCTAGAGATAGCAGGATTAACCAAAGAAGAATTAGGCGAATATAAAGAGATACTAGAAGACACAGAAGGAACAATGAATGATTTTGCCGATATTCATGCAGACAGCTATACCCCAATACAAAAATTATTGAGTATTGTAGAAAGATTAAAATTAAGATATGGAGAAACAATAGAGACTTTAGGATCATTAATGACAGTGATTGGTGTAGTTGTTGGGGGTATATGGGTTTTATCAACATTAACTAACAGTCTAGCAACTAATGTGTGGTTAGCACATAAAGCCTTTGTAGCTTTAGCAGGTCTTATGTCAACTTCTTTAGCAGTTGTTCTTGGGTGGACAGCAGGTATTATTGCTCTAGTAGGAGGATTCACTTATCTTGCTGAAACAATGACTGATGATATAGCAGTAATGGAAAGAAGTATGGAGAGATTAGAAGGTACAATAGATTCAGTCTCTAAAATAATAGCTGGTGAATTAGGGGACAGTTGGGAAAGTATAGCAGATGTGCCCGAACAAGTTATTGATCAATGGGAAGATAACATTAAAAAAGGTTTAGATATTGATGTGGATATAAGAGAAAATTTTGATACTTTTGAGAGTTTAAAATCATTTTTAGAGCAGGGTGTTGCTGATTTAGAAATAGAGATAATGAACACTGATGATGTTGGAGGAGTTATATCACAAGCAATCACCAGTGGTTTAGAAAAAGTTAAACCTGCTGTATATAATGCAATTAATGGTTTAGAGGAATGGTTGTTTGATTCCTTAGAAGCTATGGATTTTGAAGCCTTTGATGGAAAAATGGGTGAGTTGCTAGATGGGTTAGGCATAGAAACAACCCTGACTGTTGGGTTGACAGTGGAAGATATAGACAAAATATTATCAGAGGTAGAGAGAAAACTAAAAAATGTAGATGAGCAACTTGAAGCAGGTCTGTTAGGTAGTCAATTTGAGGTTCTTCAAGGATATGCAGAAGCAACTAAGTCTGGATTAGAGGAACTACTTAATGGTGGTTTAGAACCTACTTCTGAGGAAGTGCAGAAACTATTTAATGATTTTGTTGAGTTCACTTCTCAAATGAATAATGGAGCAGAAAAAGCAGAATATATGAACGAAGCATTTATTGGTTTATTAGATAGTGGTATTACACCCAATACTAAAGGGTATGATAAACTAAAACAAGCTGTAATAGCTGCTAACAATGCTATAGATAATTCAGAACCAGACGAACAGATTAAAAAAAGAGATGAGATAATCAAAGCATACCAACAAGAAATCCAAAATATAGAAATGTTAGCAGATAAAAAAGAAGAATTAGGGCAGGAATATGATGAAGAAGGCGAAAAACTAAAAGTCTATGAAAATGCCCTTAAACAGTTAATGCCTTTATATGGTGTGTCTGAACAGCAAATAGAGAAACTAATGAGTTCAATAGAAGAATTAACAGAGGAAGAAGAAACTCTAGTACAATCAATGCAGAAAGCTAGAACAGAAATAGCACTGCTAACTAAACTAGATAATGAACTAGGTGATAGTTTAGATTTAACAAGTGATAGAACTTCAACAGCACAAAGTGCTATAGATAAGTTAACAGAAGCATGGATTGCTGGTGATATAACTATAGAAGAATTTAAAAAAGAGGTTAAATACTTTAATGATATACTAGATTCTCCTAAGGTAGATAGTTATGCTGATAGCATTGAAGAATTAAATACTCAACTTAGAAACATTAACGAAATGGAAAAAGTTGGAGTATTAGATGAAGCAGAAGCAGATCAAAGAAGATTAAATAATGTAAATAGACAAATGGAATTAATGGTAAATAACCAGGAGCATATAAATGAAGAAACAGGAAAAGTAACACAGGAATTTAAAAATTTATTATTAGAAGCAGAACTTTTAGAAGAAAGTTTGGGTAAGTCAGAGGGTCAAACAAAAGAAATGGAACATGGTTGGCGTAGAGTGTTAGATGTAATAAGTAATAATGTAAGTGCCGTTGGTGCTTTTAGAGATATGATGGCAAACATGAATGATGTAGATTTTAGTCTTAGTGACATAAAACTACCAGAAGGAATGGATTTAGGGATTAATTTTGGAGGAATAGGCGAAAAGGTGGGAAATGTGTTCTCTGATATTAGTAGTAAATTAGGTTCTTTTATTGGTGAAGCTGGTGTGTTTCTAAGTGTTATAATGCCTATGCTTGAACAATCAAAGCATTTTGACAAGGTAATGGGAACATTAGCCAGGATAATGGAGCCAGTTGTAGAGATCTTTGGTCTTATCTTAGAAGCATTGTACCCTTATATTAGAGTAATAGAAATGGTGTTAGTACCACTTTTAAAATTACAAGCTATGATACTTGAAACATTAATCTTGCCCGTTTTCAAAGCATTATTCCCTGTTATTAAGTTATTTGGCGTTGTTATTCTAAGTGTGGGAGAACTTATTGCTAATGTAGTAGGTATCTTTTCTCATAGAGCACGAGAGGTAGCAGATGAAATGGGCAAGGCAAGGCGAGATTTAATGGATTTATCATGGGATGACCTACAAGATGAACTTAAAGACACAGAAAGTGGAATGAGTAAAGTTAATGAAGAATTACATAATATCCCTAGTGGCTTTAAATTGAACTTAGAAAGATTTAGAGCAACAGCAGAAGAAATACCAGAGAGATTGAGTTCTAGTAGCACTGTGAGCAGTTTAAGTTCTAGTGATGCAAGTAGCAATAGAGTATCTGCCCAGAGTATTCAATCTGAAACTAATGATAACAGGCAAACTAACCATTATTACTATTATACATTTGAAGATGTGGACATAATGTCTGATGATCCAGAAGAAGTTTGGAGAGAATTAAAGAGAATAATGAAAAGAGAAAACTATGAAAAGACAGGAACAACATTAAGACGAGATAATAGATATGCTTAAAAGGGTAGGGTAATTCCTGCCCTCTTTTATATTATATAAGGAGGTGGGTTCATGAAACCAGATAATAGGAGACCTGCTATATTAGGTGGAAAAGCAAGAAGGGCAAAAGAAATAGATTTAACTATAGTACCAGACGGAGAAACTTATTTAGAATTAGATGAAGTAAGTCAAGGTATTTATATCGGAACTGGTGGAGATTTAACTGTAACTTTAGAACAAGATGATACTGAGGTTACTTTTGTAGGAGCAAGTGCAGGAATAACACACCCAATAAAAGCAAAGAGAATACACACATCAACCACAGCAAGTGATATTATTGTTGTATATTAAAGGTGGTGGAGTAAATGCTTAATATTAATACAATAGATATATCAGCAACAGTTGCAAGTTTATTAGAAGAAGAAGGAGACGGGTTAACCTATTCAGAAGATATGCCTATTAATTTTGTTTTTAGTTTAGAGTACGATTCTATTTTATATACTACTAATTATACTATTTATAATTCTAGTAGTGCTCTACAAGATGGGGTTAATATTTATTATACAGATCATACAGGCACACAACAATCAGATATAACAGATGTAAATGGGGAAGCCAGTTTAGATAATTTCAGAGAAGGAGAAACCTATATTGTTAAATTTAATTTAAACGGGGATATTACTAGAGTTGAACAAGTTTATAATGTGGGAGATTTAACTGATGGGATTGCTAATGCAACAATCACATTAATTGAAGGTGGAAGTAATAAAGAAGAAACAGAAACAATGAATTTAGATTATATATTTAACTTAGAATACGAGGAGGTAGTTATTTAATGAAGATAAAACAAAAAGTAGGAATATCAGGTAGAGTTGATATAGAAAAGTATAATACTAGAACAGGTGAACTTGTAGAAAAAAGAGAAGGCAAGAACATGCTCCTTAATAGTTACCTAAATGGGTATTTTGAGGAGGGGTACCCACTATTAAGTTCAGATGTGTTTAGTGCTTGTATGTTAGGGGATAGCAATACAGCAGTAGCAAGAACTCAAACAGGGGTACAGGGATCAACACTTGCTAGTAAAGCATCTAAAGCTGTGGACACTAGTTTGATTGCTCTTATGAATCGGGGTTGGGACACTAAAAATACTTTCACAGGCCATGGTGGTGATGTTTATTCAGTAAACTTCCACCCTGACCCAAACAGTAACCTAGCAATAAGTGGAAGTTATGATGACACAGCAAAAATATTTGAATATGACACCACAGCAGGAACAACAACAGAAATGGCAACTTTCACAGGTCATAATACACGTGTTTATTCAGCAAACTTCCACCCTGACCCAAACAGTAACCTAGCAATAAGTGGAAGTTTTGATGACACAGTAAAAATATTTGAATATGACACCACAGCAGGAACAACAACAGAAGTGGCAACTTTCACAGGTCATAATAGTTATGTTTCTTCAGTAAACTTCCACCCTGACCCAAACAGTAACCTAGCAATAAGTGGAAGTTGGGATAACACAGTAAAAATATTTGAAATCCTAACTGATAAAAAGAACACTATATCTGCAAACGGTGAGTGGGTATTTGAAGCAGGAGAGGGTACAGGAACAATAAGAGAAATATTTTTACAAGCAGATTTTAGTGGTTATCCCCTTTATGGCTCTGACACACCAGTAGCAAGAAAAGTAATATCACCAGAGATAGTCAAAGATGAATACCACGAAATAATACTAAAATGGACAATAGAGATAACAAAACCAGACTTAGGTTGGTCAGGCACCTTATCAGATGTTGGTATGAGTGGGGAAAATATCTCATATGAATTGACATTGGGAAACCAATCCTTAGCACAAAACACAGGATTTATAAAACCCCTATCTTGGAATATTAACCAAAATAATACTGCTGATGTATTCCTAAGAACCTTTGAGATGAATACAGAACCAACAAGTATAGAAGCAACAAAATTAACAGGAGATTATTATGAAACACAGATAGACAGAGTTAGCACTTACCAAATACTAAAAACATATACAGCTTCACAATATAAGATAGAGTACCGAGTGACACTAGATGTAGATGATAGCAACACAGCTAATATTGGAGGACTAAGGTTAGAGAATGATGGGACAGAATCCTCATTAAGAGTGCTATTTGATCCTAAATTACCTAAGACAGACACTTATAGATTACATTTTGACTTTGAATATCAACTAAACCCCAGCTAAAGGGGAGGATATAAATGCTGGAAATAATTAGACCACCCGAAGATAATATGAAAGTGGAGATAGCAGAAGAAGGACTGACAGAAGAATTTAAACCAATAGAAGAAATGGGCAGACTAAGATCATGGAGGATACAGTCTGCCCCTCTTACTAAACAGGAGTATATTGAATTAAAAAATGAATTGGAGAAGCCAGGTTTTTTAAGGGTAACAGGTAAGTTTTTACACCCTAATCAGGAAAAAGTTTTATACTTAAAAGTAAAATCAGAAATTATCAGTTTAAATGAGGAAAGAGATGATATACATTATAGCATAGAATTTAGATTAAAAGATGCAGAAGGATTATATGGTGGGGCACAAGATGTATCACCTACACATACTACAATAGTTTTTGAATTGTTAGATATTAATAAGCAACCCCTAAGTGATGTAGAAATAGAAATATATAATATAACAAGGACAACAGACGAAAATGGAAAAGCAAGGTTCGACAATTTTTACACTTTAAAAGAGTTTAACTTTGCAACAGGTCAATGGGAATACAATGAACAGGGCTTAGATTACACAATTATGTCAAAAGATGGGAAAACATGGGAGATAACTAGAAATGTTTACATAGAACAAGAAAGATATGATATAACTTTAACTATAGATCAATTAAATGAAAGTTTTAATCTTGACTGTGATTTTGGTTTAGAATATGAAAACATGTATAGTTCAATAAATTACACAGTAGAGGATAGACAGATATTAGATTATGAGGTTAACTTATTTGATGAATACCAGGTTATCTTGCCAACCTTAAGAGAATTAGGTTTCACAGAAGATGAGAATGGCAGGTTACAGGAAGATATAACAATTGAGATAGAGAATTATTTTGGGGATAATAGAGTTAGCAGTGATGATAGTTTTAATATAGTTAATGCAGGTGGCTTAACTCTTACATTAAACAAGGATAATTATGATTTTGCAGAATTAAGTATTTCAGGTCGAGGCAGTTGGACAATGGAAGCCCCTAGAAAATTTCCTGGATGCCCTGCACCCCCATCATCTCCTATTTCTGCTAGTACAGCTTTAGCTTTTGAAGAATACCCAGAAGAAACAAGTTGGAGAACTTTCAATATTAAAATGAAAGAAGATGGGGTTGGTGATGTTAGTCTTTATGGAATCCCTACTTATCCTAGTTCTCTTAATGAGTATCTATCCACAGATTGTAAATATTGGGATGATGTCAATGAGGAGTATGTTTATTATTCTTTCAGTGCTGATAGTCAATCCTGCACTGAACAACACTATAACGGAAAGTGTGTGGGGATTAATTATAAAACACAGCACACTGGCTATGGTGTGTATGATGAGGATGCAGGCAGAAGATATATAACAGGCATTAATTTAGACCAACCAATCACTATAGGTAAATTTAATGGTAAAGTTCGCAACATAAAAGTGAAAAAGAATGGAACAATTGTAGGTCAGTGGAACGCTCAAAGCCCTCAACCTTATAGTAGATATATTGAACCTATAACTGGTAACCTAAAAGCAAAATTATCTAAAGGGACAGTTGATTATTTCTGGGTAAACTGGCAAGAAGGGGACAAAGTGGATAATGCTTTAATAGAAGCAGAAACAGCTGCTCCACCAGACATAGCACAGCAGAAATCAACTACTACAGACATAAACGGTGAGAGCACAATACCTAATATGATCTTAGATGGGGAACTAATGGAATACACCATATCTAAAACAGGTTATTCAGATGTTTCACATTTAATGGAAAGAAAATCAAATGAGTTTTTTAAGAATAAAATAAGCAATACCGAAGATTTTGTTTTATCAAACACCTTTGATAAGTTCAATGATTACATTAATGGGACATTTGGTGGTTCACCAACTGAACAGGAACGATATGATTTCTACACTAATTTTAGAGAAGAACTAAAAGCAGGGACAAAAGATTATAGAAATGATGTAGCAATTCCTTTTAATACAAGATTAGTGAAATTATTTAAAGATTTAATTTTTATGTATCAAATTGTTGATGAGTTTGGTAAAAACTTGCCTACAAATAGATACTTTAGTAGTCAAGATGCTTTTGTTAAAAAACAAAGTTCAGATATATTTGATATATATGGGCATCAAATAGAAGAACCAGTCAGTATTTCAGTTAGATTCGAGGGGTTAGAATATCAGGAAATGTTAATAGATGTTCAATTTACAGTTAGAGATTGGGATAGTAATTTAGTAAGTGGTTGTAATATCTATTATACTAACCACAGAAATGATTATTTTGAGGTGACCACTAATCCCAGTGGACAGGCAACTCTTTCTGATTTTAGAGCAGATGAAAATTACACTGTTTATTTTGAATATAATGGAGAAATAACACAAACTATTCAGATGATTACTGCACAAGAAGCAGGAGGTGCAGGTTGGGATTTTGTGACTAAAGATGTAGTTTTACTTGAAGGGGGCAGTTACCCAGAATATTTAGATACTGCTAGTGTCTCACTTGATAACTTTGATATGGCTTATGAAGGTGGGTTCTTCATAGACTTTAGCAGAACTAATGAATTAGATAATTGGACTTCAAGATATGTTAGTGATTTTGAAACATGGTCAATAATAGATGATGTAGGAGCAACAGGTGGCAAACTACTTAAACATGATACTTCTCAAAACATAAGAAGATTATTTAGTTTTGATCCATTGTGGGAGTTGTGGACAGATGGACAGTTTGGTAAAAGATTTTGGGAAGATATGGAGATAGTGGGTAAAGTTAAAGCCACAGTTGATACAGGCAACCAAAATAGATTACATGTAAGGTCAGGATATAATATTGGGGATGCATTCCCAACAGATGTGTGTAACCCTAATTATCTTTTAGTGGGTCTATTTTATAAAACTATTTTGAATATTAATTTCACTGTTAAAGACGATTTAGATTCCACATTATTAGAGGGTGCAACCATAACTTTAACACTGGATTATGGAGAAACTAAACAGCAGACAACAGACTTAAATGGGGAAGTCAGTTTCCTAGATGAAGATAGTGGCACTTTAACTTATGATTATGAAGTAACAAGACCGAGTTACCAGACAACAACAGGAACATTCACAGTAGATAAAGAGACAACAACACACAACGAAGAAGTCTTAATGACAGCAATATAAAGGAGGGGCAAATATGGGAGAATACACTCCTCCTTTCTCTCAACACGAGAAAGGATATTTTTGTGAATTATACGGAACAGAAACAGGTGCAAATGAGTTTAGATTAGGAAAACATATAGATGTTGGGTATCAATTAATAACAGCAGTAGAATATGATTGGGTTCCTGGCAATTATTATCTAATGCGATTGAGAGTAGAAGGCAATCAATTAAAAGCTAAAGTTTGGGCAGATGGGGAAACAGAACCAACTGCCTGGACAATAGAAACAACAGATGATGATTGGACAGAAGGAATAGCAGGAGTAGGTAGTTTTAATAGTGAGGGCGACAGACTATATGATTTTGTAGGCATAGGCTGGTTAGGTAATCCTGCACCAAAGGAGGACTTTAAAAGATGATTATAACAATAAATGATTTTTTAGAAGTCCCAATATCAAGAGAGAATATTGAACCTGACCCTGTGTATTACTTAGATGAAATAAAAATGTTTGCAGGCAATACTAAATTAGTGCAAAGCAATAGAATTAAAAAACAAAGATGGAATATGACCACAGAAAGTTTAAAACCAGAGCAGGCATTTTCTGTGGCTTCTATTCTTGCTAATTTAGGTGACTATTGGAAGTTTAATGGTGATTACTTTAGTGCAAAAGGACAGGAAGCAACATTTGAAACTGCTGTAACTAGTCCTGCTGAACCTATCATTATAACAGGTGCTTTTGGTTCTTCTGTTAGATTAAATGATTATAATATGATATTAAGAGTATTTTTAGAATCTAATTACTTAGTTAGTTTTTATAGGCAGCAAACCAGTTTTGATGATAAGTTTTATCATTATGTTGTTGATGATTTTGATAGAGTTTGGATAGATGGTGTGCTGGCAGATGAAACAACTATAGAAAATCATGGAATTAGAGATTGGTTAATAGTTAAACCTTTAGATAATGCGATATATTTTACTAAAGAAGCAGCAGAGATAGATGAGGTTTATGTTATGAGTGGTGTTATGTATGATGCAGACATATTAGACCCTGCTAATATATATCAAGCAGGAGAAATGCCGATAACAGGCTCAACAATCAAGGTAGCAGGTGATTTCCTTGATACAGAAGATTATATTATCTGTGAATGTAGAGTTGACCAAAACGAATATAGAGATATAGGAAAATCAATAGATGTCGAATTTACATTGGAGGAAGATATATTATGAGAAGTTTAACAACAAGAGAAGTTGATTTACTCCAATCGTCAGAATATAGAGCACATTTTAGAGTTTATTTTGAAGATGCAGACGGTAATATGGAAGAAATAACTAATTATGAGGGAAGAAATTGGGTAGAGAGTATAGAGATAAGCACAGACATAGATGCAGAAGGCAAGTCATTCACTTTTAACATAAAAAGAAACAGAAACAAAAGATCATTTTCTCCTTTAATGAAGGGCAGTCCTTTTAATGTAGTTAATGAGTTGTATAAGCCTAAAATATTTATGGGTAGAAAGTTCTTAATAGAGATAGCTTTAACAGGGTTAAATGGAACCCCTGAACCTGAATGGTGGAAAGTGTTTGAAAGAGGTTATCTAAATAGAGTTCAATTTCATAGTGATCCTATGGTTATTCAGGGCAGTTGTGATTCTTCTGATTTATTAAGAGCATATATAAAAACAGAAAGACAGTATGGTTCAGAAACGGGACAACCAGTAGAAAATGCTATGCAACAAATATTAGATGATAATGGTAAATCAGAGTATGATCTAGTAGTGCCTACATCACCTAATTGGAACATTTACCCATATATACAAAGAAAAGAAAAAGTGTATGCTGCATTGAGAGAATTAGCCCATCAAATAGGTTGGGAAGTCAAACCTAGATTTAATAATGGCACAGGAGACATAGAATTAATGCTTTATGAGCCAGAAAGAGACCCTAATGATTTTGTTTGGTCATTCACTCCTGGTGATTATACAGATGTCAGAAGATTAGAGATGGGGATAGAAAACATAAGAAACTATGTGAGAGTTGTTTACAGTGATATTAATGTAGATGACGAAGATGGTAACCCAGGAAAAAGACAAGCAATAGAAAGATTTGATCAAGATTCAATAGATGCTTTTGGTGAAATATATATGGAGATCAGTGAATCGAGTGTTAGTAATATAAATACAGCAACAGAAGCTATTACATTAGCAGAGAATAGTTTACATGACCTTAAAGAACCAAAAGCAGATCAACAAATAGAGACAGGTTTTTTCTATCCTATCCAACTTAATGACTTTGTTGAGTTTCAACCGAATGGTGTTCATTTTGATAGAATACAAAAATTTGGGGTTGTTGGGTATAGGCACAATATTAAAATAGAAGAAGGTAAACTGAGGACAGTTTTAACTACTAAAGGCAGACCTAATATGTCAGAAACAGGTTTCCCTGTAGGTATGACAGCATCATGGTTAGAAAGAGAAGCATTACCTGCTATAGCAAAAATCAATAAAGAAACAACACCAATTCAACCACAAGATATAATAACACATTCCTCTATTAAAGGCATTACAGTGACTTGGGCAGCACAGGAAAATAGAGAAGTAGAAGGATATAATGTTTACTGTAGTAATACATCAGCTTTCACTGCTAATAATGATAGGAGAGTAGCGAGAGGGTCTATTAATCAATTCAATATTGCAACATACTACAATGAGACCACAAAACAAATAGAAAATATGGTAGCAGGTGAAATCTACTATATTAAATTAAGAGGTTACAATGAAGATGGTCAATTAGGAGATGTTTCTATAGAGGTGTCAGAAACAGCAGGGCAGACAGGTGAAGCATCTATTGCTGATGGTAGCATAACTGAGCCTAAATTAGCAAACGGAGCAGCAACAGAAGATAAGATAGGCACTGGTTCTGTAACAGAAGATAAGATAGGCACTGGTTCTGTAACAGAAGATAAGATAGGCACTGGTTCTGTAACAGAAACTAAGTTGGGAAATGGGTCTGTTTCCCAAAATAAGGTACAAGATAATGCTATTAATAGTAGTAAGACATTTGGTGCAACTGGCACATTTACAACCTCTGATGGGAAAACAATAACAGTTACAAATGGATTAATTACAGACATAACTTAATAGAGGAGGTGAGATTAACAGTGAGAGAGATAGAGAACTTGTTAACTCACTATGCAAATAGAATTGCCGAGCACCCTGTAGCAAAAACAATAGGGTCTGGGTTAGTTATTTTAGGAGATTATATGTTTGGTGGATTTGGTGAACCTTTACAAATACTAGTATTATTAATGTTAATTGATTTAATTACAGGAATAGGTGCAGGGCTGACTAAAGAAAGAGAACTGAGAGAGCAGGGCATTTGCCCCAGTGCAGTAGTTACCAGCAGAACAATGAGAAATGGAATTTGGAAATTCATAGAATATTTAATAGCTGTTTTTATTGCTAATGTGATTAGCTTGCAATTTGGAGTTGGTTCAGTAAGAGAATTTGCAATAATGTGGCTATCGTTAACAGAACTTAAATCAATACATGAAAATTTTTATAAAATGGGGTTTGATATACCTTTAACTCAACAATTATTTGAGTGGAGTGATGATTATTTGGATAAACAGAATAAGCGCAATAAGAAAAACAGGAAAGAAGAAGATAAAAAAAGATATTATAGGAGGGATAAAATGAAAATAAAAGATGTTAGAGATAAACTGCCTAAGAATGGTGAATACCCTAAAAGAAACATAGAGGACATAACCCACATAGACATACACCACTCAGCGAGCTTAACCAGCGATTACAGGGATTTTGAAATAGTAGAGGGGTTTGCTAAGGGTCACATAAATAAAGGCTGGCAAGGACTGGGTTATCACTATGTGGTGCCACCTAAAGATGCCATATTTAAAACAGGTTATGCAGGAGAGATGAGGTGGTCTGTGGGAGGAAACAACTCTTACACAATATCAATAATGGTTATTGGTAATTTTGATAAAGAAGAAATAAGCGAAGAACAATACCAAAAAGCGTTAAAGTTAGCCAGAGCATTAATGAAAGCATATAATGTGCCCAAAGAAAATGTTATGGGGCATAATGAGTACCCTAATCAAGCAACCCTCTGTCCTGGTATAGATATGGATAAGTTTAGAAGTGATCTATAATGAAACTAAAAGAAAAAGAAAGAGATGAATTGGTAGGGAGGGCACTTTCTTTTTTATCCAGAAAGTTCCTTCTATCCCTAATGGTTTTCATTGTATCCACAGTAATGGTATTAACTGATCAATTAGATGCTAATTATTGGTTAAGTGTTGTTGCAGCAGACTTAATACAATTTGGAGCAACTAACGCTGCATCTAAAAAATATAAGAATTAAGGGGGGATTACTATGATGGATTTATTAAAGACTTTTGGTATTCCTATTTTACTTGCTGTTCTTGCTTTTTTAGGATTGAAAGGAAGATCAGGGTTTTTAAATAATAAATCAGAGAAAAAAGAACAAGAAAAAGAAGATATACAAAAAGAAATAGAAAAGGAACAGCAAGAAGTAGAAGAAACACAAGAAAAAGTAGAACAGATAAAGCAGGAAGTAGCAGATAAAAGAAAAGAAACACAGAAAAAGGAAGAAATCGTAAAAGAGGAAAAAGAAAAAACTGATAACTTAGAGGAGGATGAAGATGAAAAAAGCAACCACGATATTAATTCTGCTCTTAATATTCTTAACGATACCATTGATAAGCGTAACAGCGAATGAAGTCATTAAAGAAGATTTAGGTCATTTTGTTTTAACAGATGATGGGCTGTTAGCAACTGAACCAGAGAACATAAAAGAGATAGCAAATGAAATGACTGATTTAAGAAATAAAGTAGATAATAAAAATGAATTAATCGCTGACCTAAGAGATCAAATAGAAAATGAGAGAGCAGCCTATGAAAATGTAATCAAGAGTAAAGATGAAGAAATAGATTTAATGACCTCACAGATAGAATTAAAAGATAAACAAATATCTGATCTTAATAGTATAATAAATAAAAAAGACGAACAATTAAATATCACAGAATATTTAGTTAAATTAGAAGAACAAAAATTAAATACATTAAAAATACAACAATGGACAGAAAGAATAGCAGTAATTGCTATTGTTGGATATATAATATTTGGTAACTAACCTCACTTTTAATTAAGTGGGGTCTTTTTTTTTATTGCCTTGACTTTTTTCTTGTGATGTGTTAAGATAATAGTTGAAGGAGGTTGAGGTGTATGTGTAAAGAAGAAATTGATTATATCTTAAAAGAAATCAAATGGGATAAAAAACCTGAAATGTTTGACATAAATGAATATTATGAGATTGTTAAATGATACCCTAATTTATTTAAAAGGAGTTGATTTTTGTTGCAACATGAATTTGAAGTAGATGAGTACATAGAAGGTGCAAAATATGATCCAAAAACTAAGCAATACACTCTAGCAATACACTTATATGGTCTGTATTGCTATGAGAAAGAAGTAGAGCAATACACTTCTTTTACTGATAAGAATATAAAACTAGATGAAGATATAGTAATCTATTTTGATTATGATGAGGATTTAATAGAAAAGGTAAAAGAAATACCAGGAAGGAAGTGGGATAACACAGAAAAGAGATGGGAACTTAAACCTAGTCTTAGCAATATTCAGAATGTTGTTAAATTTGCTAGAGATAATGAATTTAATGTCCATAAAGAAGTATATGCTTTAAAAGATAAGTTAGAGAAGGAAGTAGAAAAGTCTAAAGCAATAGATTCTAATATAGAGATAGATGGTTTAAACTTAAAACTAAGACCTTTCCAGAAAGCAGGGGTTGACTATGCGATAAATAAAAAGAGAACTTTTATAGCAGACCAGGTTGGGTTGGGGAAAGATCAACCTTTAGATGCTAAACTACTGACACCTAATGGTTGGGTAACTATGGGGGAGATACAAGTAGGCGATTATGTGATAGGTAGTGATGGAAAACCTACAAAAGTAATAGGTGTTTACCCACAAGGGCTAAATGATGTATATGAAGTAATTTTTAATGATGGGAGTTCCACTGAATGTGGAAAACATCACCTTTGGAATGTTAACACTTCAGATAGAAATGCTCAAAACAGACCTTATCAAACTAAAGAGTTGATTGAGATTAAAGATGGTTTATTTAAAAGTGATAATCAATCAAAAAGATTTATCCCATTAGTTGCTCCGATTGAAATGGAAAAGAAAGACCTGCCAATCGACCCCTATGTATTAGGTGTCTTATTAGGAGATGGGGAGCTATCAATAAAGTCAAGAGTTAAATTATCAAATACTAACCAACAATTGATAAATATATTTAAAAAAAGGTTACCCAAAGGCATTAAATTAAGACATGAACAAAAAGGTGAGTATAGTATCACAGACATGAAAAACCATAACAATAGGATTTTAGATTCCCTAAGAGAACTTAATTTACAAGGTTGCAAGTCTTATCAGAAATTTATACCAAAAATATACCTACAAGGCTCTATTAAACAAAGACAGGCATTATTACAAGGTTTATTAGACACAGATGGATATGCCTTTAAAGGGAGGAATCTTTTTTATAGTTCTTCTAAAAGAATGTGTAAACAAGTATTACAATTAATTCAATCGTTAGGGGGTGTTGGTAGATCTAAGGTGAAGAACAAGAAACCAAAATACACATATAAAGGAGAGGTGAGAATTGGGAGACCTGCATATCAAGTATCAGCTATTAAAGTTCCAAAAAGTATTTCTTTAAACAAGCTAACTAAAAATAAAAAAAGACTAGATGATAAAAGGTTTGAACCTAGCAGAGCAATGAAGGAGGTCAATTATATAGGTAAAAAGCAAACACAGTGCATTTCTGTAAATGCAGATGATGGTTTGTATGTTACAGATGATCACATAGTAACACACAACACTGTGCAGGCTATAGTGACAATTAATCAACTAAATGCTTACCCTGCTCTTATTATTTGTCCTGCTTTTTTGAAAATCAACTGGAAAGAAGAATATAAAAAGTGGTTAGAAGATGATAAAGAGATTGTAATAATAGATGGAACAAAAAATAAGAAGTTGCCTAAAGCTGATATTTATATTATTAACTATTATATTATTAAAGATAATCTTACATTATTAAAGAAACTTAATTTTAGCAGTTTGATATGTGATGAATCACATAATCTTAAAGGATACAAAAGTCAAAGGACTAAGGCAGTTAAGAAGTTAGTTAAAGCCTTAGATATACCAGTTAGACTGCTGCTATCTGCCACACCTATTAAAAATAAACCTAAAGAGTATATACCACAATTAGAGATACTTGATAGATTAGAAGATTTAGGCGGCTTTTGGAACTTCACAGGCAGATATTGTGATAGAAAGAAAACCAATTTTGGTATGGACATTAATGGTGCTAGTAATCTTGAAGAATTGAACCAGAGATTAAGAGAGGTTGGTTTCATAAGAAGAAAGAAATCACAGGTTTTAAAAGAATTACCTCCTGTTAATAGGTCTAGGGTTTGGATAGAGATAGACAACAGAAGCAGTTATGAAGAAGCAGAGAGGGATATATTTAACTGGTTAAAGAAGAATGAAGGGTTAAAGAAAGCACTTAAAGCAAGAGGGGCAGAGGTAATGGTTAAGATAGCAAAACTACGGAAACTCTCTGCACAGGGGAAAAAGAAAAATGCTTATAAATGGATAAATGAGTTCCTGGAAACAGGGGAAAAACTGATTTTATTTGCTCACCATATAGATATAACAGAAAGCATAGCTGCTGATTTTAACTGCTTAAAAATAACAGGTAACACAACTGATGAAGAAAAGGATCAAGCAGTTAAGCAGTTTCAAAATGACCCAAATAAAAAATTAATAGTTATCTCAATACAGGCAGGAAGTGAAGGAATAACACTAACAGAAGCACAGAGTGTAGCTTTTTTAGAGTTTGGTTGGACACCTGCTGAACATGATCAAGCAGAAGGTAGAGCTTATGGTAGATTAAATGATATTCATGGGTTAAATAGTTATTATTTAGTTGGTAAAGATACAATAGATGAGAGTATTTTGAATATTATAGATAATAAAAGAGAGATAGTAGATAAAGCAACAGATGGAGAAATAAACGAGGAAAATAAGGAAGGTATGTTACGAGAATCACTTAACTATCTTAAAAATAAGTATAATTAACTCTTGACAACTGTTGTTTAATTTGTTATATTGTTAAGTGAGGAGGTGAGAATATGAAAGATTTGATTAAAAAATATAATGAATATAATCAAAAAAAGAAGGATTATGACAAAAAGAGAAAAGAGATTGGGAAGGTTTTACAATCTGAAATGGAAGAAAAAGGTATTGATAAACAGGTGGAAGATAATGTTGAGGTTAAATTGATTACCCGACAGGGAAAGAAAAAAGTTGACGAAGATAAATTAATGGAAACCTTACAAGAACATAACATTGATGCAACCAAAACTGTGCCTGATTTAGACAGGTTAGAAGTTTTAATTGATGAGGGCAAAGTTCCAACAGCAGCATTAAGTGAGATTGCAGAATGTATTAGCGTATCAGAGTATAGTTATGTCCAGGCGAAAGAGTTAAATTAGGAGGAGAAAAATTGAAGATACTTGATAAGATCAAAGCATTTTTTGTTAAAGAAGAAGTTAAATATGAAAGACCAACACACCCAGCAGATACATTCTTGTTGCTAAAACAACAGATTAAAGAACAGTTTGATTTAGATGCTGATATTGAGATACATGTCCATGCAGAACATAGAGATGATTGCTCAGAAGAAAAAAGAAATGAAGATTGGAAAATGGTTAATTTTGTAGAGGAGATGGCAGAATTATGGGGTTTAAAAATAGAGACAGGCACCACTCCTGCCATTAAAGCTAGCCTTGATTATAATAATGGAGTAGTCACTTTCCCTAATTATAGTGCTGATAATTATTTTGAATATAAATCTAAGGAGGAAGAATAAATGGAAATTAAAGAAATAGAACTAGGTAGAGGGGTTAGTTTTGAGATTAATAAACAGTGGCATAAATTAAATGCAAAGATCAAAGTTGAATTAGAAGAAGGAGAAAATGAAGATGAAGTAGTAGAAAAAACATGGGATAAAATAGACAACATTTTGTCCGAAAAATACTCTAAAATAACATCATCTTATGAAGGAATTGAAGATGAGTAAAAAGTGTGGTTAAGACCTACATACCAGTAAGGATAGAGGGTTTTGGTTAATTAAGGTGATTTAAAACTTAATTTAACCATTAATTAAAGATATAACCCTCTATCATTACTGTCATACAGGCGATAACGGGGGATTCATTAAATCATTTTACGAATCATTTATGTTTTTATATCAATTTAAGGCGCATCCCCTCTCATAAGCACTGTTATGACAGGGATAAGAGGTCATTCGTTAAATCATTTTACGAATCATTTCAAAAGATAAAGATTAATCGCCTTTTTTAACAGATTTAAAGAATTTTTTAATTTATAATCGTTGATATGACAGGGATAAGAGGTCATTCGTTAAATCATTTTACGAATCAACCCCCCTTAAAAGTGGAGTTAAGCCTATCATTCTATGGGTTAATGGAGAATTGGTCAACCTTTATTGTAGTATATATAATATTATTCTTGTTATTAAGTAATATAAGTAATAAAGATAAAACTAAATAAAGGTTAAAACTAAATATAGTTAAAAAAGAAAAAAAAAGAACATAAAAAAGAAAAATAAATTTTGCTGAGAAGGAGGGCAGAATTGATTAATGTAAATACAACAGATTTCCAAAAACTATTAGATAAATTTGAAGGAGATTTTAACAACTTATATTTATTAAATTATTTAATTAGTCTTAATCAAAAAAACATTACTACAAATTATCAAAAAATAAAAGAGAGATTAAACATGAGTATTTATAAACAGAAAAAGTCATTAGACTATCTTAAAGAGAGAAATATGATTAATTATTCTAAAAAAGGGCAGACCAAAGATAAAAGAATAATAATCACTCTTAATATGAAAAATGAAGATGTTAGATATTTAAAGGAGGTTAACAGTATGAAAAAACAAACTCTGCTGCCTTTCTTAGGTCAACCAGATAAAACAGATGAATTATCAAAACACCCAGTAATGATGTATCCCTTTAAGATCAATGGGAACAACCCTCAAACAATTTTAGATTATAGCATGCAGAAGTTTTTGCAAGCTAAGTTTGAGTTAATTGATTGGGATAAGGTGACTAATAGAGATTTAGCAGGAGTGTTTATGCAGATTGGGCAACACCACAGAGATTTGAGATTATATGAACTAAAGAAAATAAATTGGGCAGGGACAGTGATTAACAAGATGATGAACAGCAGAGATTGCTTAAAAAAGAAAGACTTCCTAGTTATAGCAAGGAAGTTCATTAATACATATGAGCAGGAATATATGAACGGATCAGGATTAAATTGGGGATTTATCCATAAACATATAACTTTTAGAGATAAAATCCTTGACAAGATAGAAAAAGAATTATATACTAAGAGCAGTAGTGAACAAGCAGCAGAGATGCCAGATTTCTTTTAGAAGGCTTTTAATCAGT
>Ga0306867_1000219_pt1 | contig 36568 bp, 31 predicted proteins | sample AntRauTorckE6831_FD_190432 | JGI IMG/M metagenome (GOLD analysis project Ga0306867, IMG submission 190432) | Saline lake microbial communities from Rauer Islands, Antarctica - Metagenome Torckler E6 #831 (v2) (version 2) | ecosystem: Environmental > Aquatic > Non-marine Saline and Alkaline >...
ATGCCCGGGCACGTTGTACCCGCCAAGGGTAATTGCCTCTTTTGAGATGGGTGCCGTGACAAGGGCCGATGTCTCTCCGGCAATGCAGGCGTCTATGCCCGCTTCCACAGCCTTCATGGATGAACGACCGCCTGTGGCTGAAAGAGATCCAATCGTAAGATCAGAATCGGATGAATCGACGCAATCAACAAGATTTAACTTACCCGGTTCTGCATTCAGAGCAGAGTCAACAATCGTGATCGATCGATTGTTGTTTATTTGGGACAGAGTTTTTTCAAAGATATCTGCCCGTCCATATACGACCGGTATACTCTCTTTCAGGTCTGACTGCAGGAGCGATTTAAGAATTATTTCCGGGCCAATCCCATTAGGATCACCCATGCTGATAGCGATTTTTACTGGCATAAATCTAAAATAGTAATCTGAGATTCGGGCTACAAACCTATTGTCGCTCTGATACAAGTTCAAAATCCCCGAAACCGGAAGTTGCTTCAAATACGAGCGTGCGGTTAGGGTACTCCCAGATTTCCTGAGTAGGCTGATTGGTGGGGAGACGACGTTCAATGTTGTCAGGCTGGCCGTAAAGAATATAAGCCTGTCCCTGGTCAAGTTCGAAACCGGGCATTTGCGGCGTAGTGTAGTTTCTGTAGGCGTAATCGATTCGTCCGTAAAATTCGGTCATTAGCTCATTAAACTCTGTGTCGGGTGTGGGATCCCGTTGTTCCCAGTACTCTCTGAACTTGCGCTCTTTTGCAGCTGATGATCCATCATCCAGACGATCCAGTTCACTTTCACTAACGATAAACCGCATCATATCGATGGCTACATCAATATTCAGAAGGCTTACAGGCATATCAAGCCAGCGGGAATTTACCGTTTTACTGCCAATGATCTCATCATCGCTATCAAGAATTTGAATTCGGTAACGGGCATTTTCGAACCCGGTATTGGGTACAGAAACAATACCAAAACGGCCGCCGCCGGTTGTAATATCCATGGCAAACGTTACGCCGTCCGACTCGCGCTGCATCTGATAGTTTGTTCCTGATATGATATCGTCAGAGGTTAACGTATATTCAAATGTTGGGTCTGATACCATCTCGTCGGACCGACCGCTTTTCATTCGGTAGATTTCCACCTTGTATTCGTCATCTGCCTCAGATTTCGGTAACAGAATCATCATATCATAATCGGATCCGTAGAGTACATTTTCTCCATAGTTGAGAAAGGTTCCGGTGACTCTATTTTCATTTGAACTGACGTCACTTAAAAGCATAACACCCGCACTGGAAAGAGTGTCATAAGCCGGAATTTGAATGTTTCGCCGTGTTGACGACCGCTCCTGCGTGGACTGAGCTCGGGTCAGCTGCAGCTCGTAGTTGTAGCTGCCGGGCTCCAATTCAGTACTAAGCACTCCCTGGACGTGCTGAAGTCTCGACCGGGTTTGTTCAAAAGAAGAGACGTAAATAGTGTCGAGATAACTGTCTCTGAAAACAGATGTCGAATTAGACGAATTTCTTCGGGATGAGCGCACACGGCCTTCAAAAATTTCAATCCCCATTTGAATGGGAGCGAAATATTTGGCTCCTTCAGGCGTGCCTTCCATATCGGGGCGCACACGCAAAAATGGGATGAGATCGTAATCGAGGCGAAAGAGTGCTCCTGCCGTAGCACCATTCTCTGTAGGTAATAAAACATCTGTTATATATGAATTTGGCTGATCACTTCGCTGGAGCAGTGCTTCATATGGAGTTGCCTGGCGCTGAGCCTCTGTCACTGTAGGAATAAGCAGAATAGAGATGAAAATAACAATATAGAGATGTTTCATTTGTAATGAATGACTTTATCAGTAGTTTTTGATGTATTGCAGTGTTTCAAAGTTGTATCTTCAAACGTCTGTAAATTAGTGGGTATTATCAAAGATCTTAAATTAAGCATAATTATATAGAAATGAGCGACAATTGGTATAGTAGTTTGATGGAAACGCTGCGTAAAACCGAGGAAGAAATTAAACTCGGCGGCGGATCTAAACGGATAGAAAAAGAGCATAAAAAAGGTAAAATGACCGCCCGCGAAAGGGTCGCGTTTTTGTTAGACGAAGACTCGGCGTTTGATGAAATTGGCCTGTGGGCTGCTTATGAAATGTATGAAAAGGAGGGTGGCTGTCCGTCAGCCGGCGTGGTAGCGGGTATTGGATACGTTCAGGGCCGTCGCTGTATGATTGTTGCGAACGACGCCACTGTTAAAGCCGGTGCCTGGTTTCCTATGACTGCCAAAAAAAATCTTCGTGCTCAGGAAATTGCAATCGAAAATCATCTTCCACTCATTTATCTCGTTGACTCTGCCGGTGTTTATTTGCCCATGCAGGATGAAATATTCCCGGACAAGGAACATTTCGGCCGAATTTTTCGGAATAACGCAGTCATTAGTGCGAAAGGAATTCCGCAAATTGCAGCAATTATGGGTAGCTGTGTAGCAGGCGGCGCGTATCTTCCGATCATGAGTGATGAGGCTTTAATCGTCGACGGCACTGGAAGCGTTTTTTTGGCGGGCAGCTACCTGGTTAAAGCCGCAATTGGTGAGGAAGTGGATAACGAAACGCTGGGCGGTGCCACCACTCATTCCGAAATCAGCGGTGTTACAGACTATAAAATGAAGGACGATACGGAATGCCTTCAGACAATCCGGCGGCTGGTGAAAAATCTGGGTCCGTCAGAGTCGGCAGGATTTACGAGACACGATCCCATCACCCCGGAAATAGATGCAGAGGAGATGGTCCGTGATTTCCCCAAAGACAGAAATCGACCGTATGATGTTCATAAAGTCATTCAGGGCGTGGTAGATGCGGAGACGTTTATTGAGTATAAAAAAGGGTACGGCCAGACACTGGTCACCGGCTACGCCAGAATCGATGGCTGGAGCGTGGGCATTGTTGCCAATCAGCGAAAGGTGGTAAAAAGCAAACAGGGCGAGATGCAGATCGGCGGCGTTATCTACTCCGACAGCGCCGACAAGGCGTCCCGTTTTATCATGAACTGTAATCAGAAGAAAATCCCGATTATTTTCCTGCAGGATGTCACCGGGTTCATGATTGGCAAGCGAAGCGAACATGGCGGCATCATCAAAGATGGTGCAAAAATGGTGAATGCGGTGGCTAATTCGACGGTACCGAAGATCACGATTATTATGGGCAACAGTTACGGGGCCGGTAATTACGCCATGTGCGGTAAGGCGTACGATCCACGGTTTATATATGCGTGGCCTACAGCCCAAATTGCCGTGATGGGCGGAACTCAGGCGGCGAAAGTGCTTACGCAAATCAAAGTGTCGTCGCTTGAAAAGAAAGGCAAGGAGATCAGCGAGAAAGATAGAACCGATCTTTTGGACAAGATAAAAAGCCGCTATGATACACAGACAGATGTACGGTATGCGGCCGCTCGGCTGTGGGTTGATGGTATCATTGATCCTGCCGACACTCGCATGAAGATCTCCCGCGCTATAGAGGACGCCAACCATAATCCGGATATCGCGGAGTTTAAAACCGGCGTGATGCAGGTCTAAACAGGTGGTTTTATATGTATTGAAATTCAAAAATTAACAAACAGAAACGGATAATAACGTGAAAGAACAGATTCGAATAGCATCAGGACAAGGATTCTGGGGCGACTTACCGGAAGCTCCGATTCGACAGGTAAAACAGGGAAATATCGATTATCTGGTGATGGACTACCTGGCTGAGGTAACCATGTCTATCATGCAAAAACAACGCATGCGAAATAAAAACTTTGGATACGCCCGTGATTTTGTGGACGTGGTGGGCGCCGTATTTGAGGATATTAAAGAGCGGGGAGTAAAAGTAATTTCCAATGCAGGAGGGGTTAATCCCCGTGCCTGTAAAGACGCGATCCTGAAGCTTGCCAAAGAGAATGGTGTGGATGGCCTGAAGATAGCAGTTGTGGATGGTGACGATATTTTGCCCTTACTTGATGACCTGATTGCGGACGGCCACTCTCTTAAAAATATGGAAACCGGCGAACCGATTACCACGGTGAAAGACGACCTGCTGAGCGCTAATATTTATTTTGGATCTGCTCCAATTGTTCAGGCATTGCGGCGGGGAGCGGATGTGGTGATTACCGGGCGCGTGACCGATACAGGTTTAACGCTTGCGCCCATGATTTATGAATTTGACTGGGACCCCTCCGATTACGATAAAATGTCAGCCGGCACAATTGCGGGCCATATCATTGAATGCGGAGGACAGGTGTCAGGCGGTAACTTTACGGACTGGGAGACTGTTGAAGATCTGGTAAACATAGGGTTTCCGATTATTGAGGCTCGACCCGACGGTACGTTTCATGTGACGAAGCATGAGGGAACCGGCGGTCTGGTATCGGAAATGACGGTGAAAGAACAGCTGATGTACGAAATTGGAAATCCGGCCGAGTATATCACACCCGATTGTATTGCCGATTTTACCTCTGTCGAACTCAAACAGGACGGGGAGAACCGGGTAAAAGTACACGGCATAAAAGGGCGGGCGGCCACACCGACATACAAAGTTTCGGCAAGCCATAATGATGGGTATAAACTCTCATCTACACTTGTTTACAGCTGGCCTGATGCAGTCAAAAAAGCGAAAGCGGCGGCTGATATACTGTTTAAGCGAGCCGAGAACCTGGGAATAGAATTCACCGATACGCATACGGAACTTGTGGGACTGAATGCCTGTAATGAAGATCCTGGTGAACTTGGTAAAGCCTCGGACGAAATTAATGAAGTTCAGCTTCGAATTGCAGTGCACGGAAGTTCTAAAGAGCAACTTAACAGGTTTGGAAAAGAGGTTGCTCCGCTCATTTTGACCGGTCCAAGCGGCGTGACGGGTTTTGCGGGCGGGCGTCCAAAAGCCAGTGACGTGGTTGCCTATTGGCCGGCACTACTTGACAAGGATGCAGCCAAACCGGTTGTCACAATTTATGAGAGCTAATTTCAATGTTTTTTTACTTAAAAAGGTTAGGCAGCATAGGTATGAGTTCATTACCTTTGGTTACATCGTTTCAAGAAATTGAGAATACATAGTTTATGATTATTGGAATAATCGGTGCGGGAATTGCCGGACTGACCGCCGGACGCTACCTTGCTAAGCAGGGGCATGAAATAACTATTTTAGAGAAAAGTGGAGGCTATGGAGGCCGGATGGCTACACGGTATGCAGGTAAAGATCTCTCTGCAAAAATGGACCACGGCATCTCGTACTTCACTCCGAAGTCACCCAATTTCCGACAGTTCACAGCTGAACTCATGGACCAGGGGCTTGTCAAAAGGTGGGGTGATCATATTAGCCTTTACGATGGTGATAAGCTGTATCCCAAAAACCCCAATAACTCCACTGTAGCATCATTTACTGCCGTTAATGGTATGAATTCCATTGGCAAATACCTGAGCCGCTGGGTTGATGTAAAAACAGAAACCAAAGTAGGCGGTTTAACCTTTATTGGATCCCATCGGCGCAAAAAACGATCCTGGATGATCAATCTGACAGGCGCCGGTACGTTTGAAGCGGACGCGGTTATTATTGCCACGCCCGCACCACAAGCGTATGGAATACTTCAAACGGCAACAGATGAAGTTAATACGCTCAAGATTATCCGTGAGATTGACGACGTGCATTACACGCCATGTTATTCACTGATGGCCGGTTACGGCGATCGCGAACTCCCCGCATGGGATGGTATTGTTTGCAAAAACAGCGCGCTCGAGTTTATTTCAAACGAAGCCACTAAAAAGTCATTTGATCAGGAGTGTTCTATCGTCGCTCAGGCAACACCGGAGTTCACCCGATACTTGCGTGGAAAGGATGACGACATTATAAAACGTGAGATGATGGATAAGCTGGCAACAATTATAGGCGGCTGGGCAACAGCCCCTCAGTGGAATCAGCTGCATTTCTGGAGATACAGCCATGCAACGAAAGTACTCCATCATCCATTTATGGAACTCGAATTTGAAGATTCACCGCTGGCACTGGTTGGAGATTACTTCAGAGGTAATAGCGCAGACGACGCTTACTGTTCGGGTCTCAATCTTGCAAAAAAATGGTCTGAAAAATATAAAGACTGACCGCTGAATGAACCGCAACTGAGATTCGTTTGAGCAAAAAAGCGTTTAATAAAATATTTACGTGAAACCCCTTCAGAAACTTAACACATACATAAAAAAGTACAAGGGTAAGTTTATCCTTGGCGCTCTTTTTCTTACCGCGTCAAACTTCTTCCTTATATGGATTCCGGTTTTTATACGCCGGACTATGGATGAAGTTGAGATGTTGGAAGGGGAAACCGGACAGTCATATAACTCCACTTTTGAGTTACTGTTTTCGAGCGAGGCAGGTGAAATTCTTGCCTACAACTCTCTTTTTCTAATGGGGACTGTAGCTATGTACGGCGTGCTCCTGTTTGCAACCCGACAAACGTTGATTGTCGGGTCACGTCACGTTGAGTTTGATATACGCAACAAGGTGCTGGATAAGCTTCTTACGCTGCCCCAACGGTATTTTGAGTCAAATAAATCAGGTGATGTTTATGTAAAGGCTACTGAAGACATCTCCCGTGTTCGTGAGTATTTCGGTCCGGTTGTCATGTACACTATCAATACGATTACGAGGGCAGGGTTTATCATTACAATGATGGTAATTGTTAATCCTGAACTAACGATGTGGGCGCTGCTGCCACTTCCGTTTTTATCTGGCTTTGCTTACTGGGTCAGCGGATATATCAACAAGTATCAAACAATCATCCAGGAAAAATACTCCGATATTGCGGGCACCGCACAGGAAGCATTTACGAGCATACGTCTGATTAAGGCGTTTAACCGGGAAGAGTACAAGCAGAAAATTTTTGAGAAAGAGAGTGAGAGCTACCGCGTTAAAAAGCTTAGGCTCGACCTGGTAGAGTCCCTTTTTCATCCTGCACTGAATATGCTCATTGGAGTCTCTGTTGTTATAGTAATTTGGCAGGGCGGGTTGATGGTAATCAACGACACAATTACAATAGGGAACATCGCCGAGTTTGTAATCTATGTCGCCTATCTGACCTGGCCGGTAGCCTCGCTTGGCTATACAGTCAACACGTTTCAAAAATCACTGGCGTCCTGGAAGCGGGTTGACAAGGTCCTGACAGAACCGGTTCAAATCAGTGATGTCGAAGATCCTGAGTTACTTAATAGGGTGGTGAAGGGTGCAATAGAATTCAAAAATGTTAACTTTCAATACCCCGGAGCTCAAGAAAAAGCGATCAACAACGTCTCTTTCAAGATTAAAAAAGGAACTACCGCTGCGTTTGTTGGCCGAACGGGATCCGGAAAAACAACGCTGGTAAATCTGATTCCCCGCCTATTTGATGCGACTAACGGCACCATTAAGGTTGATGGAATTGATGTTAAGAAGTGGTCGACATCAGCGTTAAGGCGAGGCATCGGGTATGTTCCACAGGAGACATTCCTTTTTTCAACAACTGTGAAAGAGAATATAGCATTTGGAGTAGAGAATGCTACCATGAAGCAAATAGAGAGCGCGGCTGAAAAGGCAAATGTGCTTCAAAATATTTTGGAATTTGAAAAAAAATTCGAGACAATAGTAGGTGAGCGTGGCATTACTCTTTCTGGAGGACAAAAACAACGAACCGCCATTGCAAGAGCGCTTATAAAAGACCCGTCTATCATAATACTGGACGATTCGCTCAGCGCTGTAGATACCAAGACAGAAGACGAAATACTTGGACATCTTCGGGAACGACGCTCAGGTAATACAACAATAATGATTTCGCACCGTATATCTACAGTTAAGAACGCAACTATTATTTTTTATCTTGAGAATGGTTCCATTGTAGAACAAGGTTCTCATGAAACACTGCTATCGTTAGAAGGCCGATACGCACGTATGTATCAAAAACAATTGCTGGAAGAACAATTAGCTCAAATTTAAACCAATAACAAATAGGGATCCCCCTGCTTGAACGGCAGGCGCCCACAACACTACGGGAGATAACATGATCATTGTACCTTTAGGAGTCGCATCTGCAACGCCCACCGCAACCCGTCACCTCTCTTCAGTCGCACTATGGCGCGAAGGAGATGTGCACCTTTTTGATTGTGGTGAAAATGCTCAAATGCGGATGTTACAGGCAGGGCTCAAACGCTCTAAAATTGAAAACATTTTTATATCTCACTACGACGTAGATCACTACGCCGGGCTTTTGGGATTATTGGCAACACTGCAGCTGCAGCGACGCGATAAGCCTATCACGCTTGTAGGGCCGGAAGGACTTCAGAAATTTGTGGATTTTAATTTCGAGTTCGCCAATATCGATTTGAATTATGAGATAAACTACGTAGAAGTGTCCGAAGATATTGAATCGGAACGCGTGGTGGATGCTGAGGAATACTACGTTGAGGCACGTCCGCTGAATCATACCTCATTCTGTCTTGGATACCGTTTTCAGGAAAAAGATAGTCCCGGAAAAGTGGATGCCGAGAAAGCTGTAAAGATGGGGATTACTGAGGATGAGCAGTATAAAGCTCTGAAAGCAGGCGAAGACATCGTCCTTGAAGACGGAACAGAAATCAAATCGTACGATATTGTGGGCCACCCGCGGCCGGGCGATAGTTTTGCTTACATTACGGATACAAAGTACTGCCCCAACGCTGTAAAGCTGGCCATGAACACGAATATACTCTATCATGAGGCAACGTTCAGCCAGAGTCTTGCAGATAAAGCGTCAGAAACGGGACACTCAACATCAGTTGATGCAGCCCGTGTAGCGAATGAATCACAGACTAAACTTCTTGTGATTTCTCACTTCTCGGCACGCTACACCAACCCGTTTGTGTTGTTGCGTGAGGCCCGGGAAAAATTCTTCCCGGCATGGCTGGCAACTGAACTTCGGCCCATATTTACGGATCCTTCCAAAGAAAAAGGAATTGTTCAGGCGAAGGTATATCTCAAAGAGATCGACCAGAATAAGAACAATGATAAAAAATCTAAAAAAAGTAGTTCGGGTGACAGCAAGAAGCGGTTCAGAAAACGGAAAAAAAGCGATAGTAAACGAAGCAGTTCGGGCGGGCGGAAACGTCGAAGCAGCTCCTCTTCCAACTCGGGAAGTTCGGGCAGCTCAGGGCGAAACCGAAAATCAGATTCCGATTCAAATTATGATTCGAACGAACGGAAGCCGAAACCAATTACCCCACGTACACCGTTCGATGATTTTGACCGATTCTAAACAGTCACACATTTGAATCCTAAAGACAATAAAAAAGCCGTTGATTCTGAACTGATTCGACGGCTTTATTACTTTTTTAAGCCGTATAAATGGTGGGGAATACTCGCCATTGTACTTACTCTCTCCGCAGCGTTTCTTGGCACGGTTCGTCCCAAGCTAACCCAGCTGGCCGTGGACGACTATATCTCGCAGGGAGATATTCCCGGGTTGATGTGGATCGTTCTTCTGCTGGTATTGGCCCTGGTAGGTGAGTTTATTATCCTTGTCGCAAATACATATATCACCCGATGGTTCGGTCAGGGTGCACTCTATTCACTTCGAAACACGGTTTACGAGAAGATACAATCCCTTCATGTACAGTTTTTTGATAAGAACCCCATCGGGAGGCTGATCACAAGAACCACCAGTGATATTGAAGCACTGAGTTCTCTTCTTTCTGATGGCATTGTAAATATGGTGGGCGATCTTTTTCGGATCTTCTTTATACTGGGCTTTATGCTCATGATGAGTTGGGAACTGACAATTGTGTCCATTCTCGTGCTTCCAATTCTTTTCTATTCAACTTTCTGGTTTAAGTCGAAAGTCCGGATCGCTTTTCTGAATGTCCGCGATCAAATTTCGCGGTTGAATTCGTTTGTTCAAGAGCATATCAACGGGATGGTTGTTGTGCAGCTCTTTAACAGGGAAGAGAAAGAAAAAGAGAGGTTCCGGTCTATCAACAGCGACCACCGGAAGGCACACCTTGATACGATATTTTACTTCTCCATATTCTGGCCGGTTGTGGAGATGCTTGCAAGCGTAGCCATGGCTCTTGTTGTATGGTATGGCGGAGCACGGGCGCTCATGGATCAGCTGACGTTTGGAGTCTTGCTCGCATTCATTCAGTACGTCCGGCAGTTTTTTAACCCCATACGAGGACTATCTGAAAAATATAACACATTGCAGTCTGCACTGGCATCGTCGGAGCGCATTTTTGATATTCTTGATACTGAAAAAGAGATCAAAGATCCTGAGAATCCACAATATCTTCAGGAAGTGAACGGCCACATAGAATTTAAAAATGTCAATTTCAGCTATAATCCGGAAGATGAGACTATTTTGAAAGATGTGTCGTTTGAGGCAAAACCCGGAGAAACACTGGCAATAGTGGGGGCGACAGGTGCGGGTAAATCAACAATCATAAACCTGCTGCTGCGTTATTATGATATCCAGAAGGGCGAAATTCTGCTGGATGGCGTGGACATCCGAAATTTAACGCTAAATCAGCTTAGATCTTACTTTGGGCTGGTTTTGCAGGATAACGCTCTGTTTTCAGGCACAGTGATGGAAAACATCACGCTTGGGAATGAAAATATTTCAAGGGATGCCGTTATTGCCGCAGCAAAAGAAGTGGAGGCGCACGAATTTATAATGCGACTGCCCGGCGGATACGATTTTGAGCTTAGCGAACGCGGATCATCGATCTCGATGGGCCAAAAACAACTGGTCTGTTTTGTGCGCGCCATGGTGTACAACCCAGATATTCTGATTCTTGATGAGGCGACGTCTAATGTGGATTCAGAAACTGAACATCTTGTGTCAAAAGCTTGCGTGCGAATGATGAAAGGGCGAACTTCTATAGTAATAGCTCATCGGCTTTCAACCATCAAAGGAGCCGATAAAATTCTTGTTATGCATAAAGGTGTGATACGTGAATCAGGTACGCACGACAAGCTTGTAGAAAAAGACGATGGAATATACCGAAAGCTTTATGAACTTCAGTACAAAGATCAGGATCTGGTATCAGCAAGTAATTAGTTACACTTTAATCTCAATTAAAACATCAATACTATGGCAAACTCAAAAAAAACAGAAGAACTAAAAGAGACACTTGAAAAAGAGAAGCAGTATATAGAAGACAGGTATTCTCAGGTGCTTGACACTCTTGAGTACGAAAGAGACCGCATACAAAACGAGCTCCGCAGGGAGTTTAGAACAGCTCGACGCTATGTAAGGGCAAACCCGGAAATAGGAGTTGGAGCTGCTTTTGCAGGCGGTATACTGGCAGGTGTTGTGCTATCCGTGCTGATTAAAAAGTAGGACACTGCACCGTAATCAACAATTATTCACTGTAACGAATGAACCGGTAAGTTCCGGTTCATTCTGTTTTAAAAAGAACGACCAACGAATATGAGTATTCAGCAGGATAAATTGGAACAACTTTTTGAGCGACTGGACGAGCTCAGGGGGTATCTTTGACTACGATAAACGAAAAGTCCGGATTATAGAGCTTCAGGAGCAAACCCAGAATCCTGATTTTTGGAATGATCCTGAAAAAGCCCAGGGTATCATGCGACAGCTGGATCATCAAAAAAGTCTTATTGAACGATGGGATGGGTTGAATGAACTCCGCGAAAGTATACGGGTGTATCAGCAGTTCCTGGAGGAGGGTGAAGTTGTACAGGATGAACTGGACAACGAAGTGGATACATTCATTAAGAAGCTTGAAGATCTTGAGTTTCAAAACATGCTTAGTGGTGATGATGACCATCGCGATGCGATTGTCACTTTCAACCCAGGAGCAGGTGGCACAGAGAGCCAGGACTGGGGACAAATGCTCTTCCGGATGATTACCCGCTGGGCTGAGAAAAAAGACTATGACGTGTCAGTTGTGGAATATCAGGATGGCGATGTTGCAGGAATTAAAAGTGCAACTGTTGAAGTGAAAGGGGACAGCGCGTACGGTTTCCTGAAATCAGAAACCGGTACACACAGGCTGGTTCGTATTTCACCGTTTGACAGCAACTCTAGACGGCACACATCCTTCTGTTCTGTATTTGTTTCGCCGATTATTGATGATACCATCGAGGTTAATCTGAACGACAGCGACGTTGAACTGCAAAGATTTCACTCCAGTGGTGCCGGCGGCCAGAACGTGAATAAAGTTGAGACGGCTGTTCGCCTGATATGGACAGGCACACTCTCAGACGGTACTGAAGAGCGCGTTGTAGCGGAGTGCCAGCAAGAGCGGTCACAGCTGCAAAACAGAGAAAAAGCGATGGTACTTCTGAAATCGCGGGTATATGAGCTTGAAAAGAATATCAAAGAGCGGGAAAAGCAGAAGCTTGAGGATTCCAAAAGCAGCAATGAATGGGGCAGCCAGATTCGGTCATATGTTTTTCATCCTTACAACATGGTTAAAGACCATCGAACAGAGCATGAAACCGGGGACGTGGACTCCGTAATGGAAGGAGACCTTGATGGGTTCATGAAAGCATATCTGATGAGTCGTGTAGCTGAACAATCGGTATGATTTCGGTAGGCCTTACGGGCGGTATAGGATCGGGCAAATCGACGGTAGCGAAGATATGGGAATCACTGGGAGCCCGGGTCATTTATGCTGACGATCTCGCCAAAGAGCTTATGCGGACCGACACGGAGCTTAAAACAGAGCTTTCGAGTACATTTGGAGAGGAAACTTTTACGGCTGATGGTTCGCTGAATAAGCCACATCTGATCAAAGAGGCTTTTCATAAAAACAGAGTAGATGAACTTAATGCTATTGTTCATCCCGCAATTCGCCTGGAAGCCCGTAAGCTCATCAAACAAGCGAAAACCGATGGAATACAACTTTTCGCTTACGAGGCAGCTATTCTTTTAAATGAAGGGCGGCCTGACTACCTGGATATTGTGGTATTGGTAACAAGTGACATGCGTAAACGTCTCACACGTGTAACTGAACGGGATTCTGCAGACGAATCAGATGTGGCCGCGCGAATGGCGAAACAGCCCGACTTCAGTTCACTCACCCATTTAGTCGATTATACGATCGAAAATAACGGAACGCTTGACCAGCTTCGTGAAAGGTCTGTTCGGCTCTTCAACGATCTTATTGGAAATCCTTAATTGCAAAAGAGTTGACCGGGAGCTATCTGTTTTTTTATCTTTGGAAGCGGTTCCATGCTAACTATTCCAGAAAAAGTGAGATATGACAAACAAACCCAATAAACTTGTTACGCTTGACGAATACATTACCCAGTCACAAAATCGGTTTCCGGGGGCAACCGGGGAACTGTCACAGCTATTGAGAGATATTGGTCTGGCTGCAAAAATAATATCAAGAGAAGTGAACAAAGCCGGAATTACAAGTCTTCTTGGGGTTGATGGCTCCACGAATATACACGGCGAATCGGTAAAAAAGCTTGATCTTTTTGCTGATGAACAGCTGATTTCCGCACTAAACCGATCCATGATCACCTGTATGGTAATATCTGAGGAGAATGAAGGAATTGTAAGCCTGAATAGCCAGGGAGGTAAATATATTGTCTACCTGGATCCGCTTGATGGTTCGTCTAACATCGATGTAAACGTCTCCATCGGCAGTATTTTCTCCATCTATATGCGTCAGACCCGCTATGATCCGAATCCAACAGAATCGGACGCACTTCAGCCTGGCCTGCGACAGGTGGCTGCAGGATATGTCTTGTACGGCTCGTCCACCATGATGGTCTATACCACAGGCCTGGGAGTTTCAGCCTTTACACTCGACCCAAGTATTGGTGAATTTATTTTGTTTGATGATAATTTTTCAATGCCAAAACATGGTACCATTTACAGTATCAACGAAGGAAGCTACAACAGCTGGGGTGACGGTCTAAAAAAGTATATAAAATATTGCCAGCGTGAAGATGCAGACAGCGGGCGTCCCTACTCCGCCCGTTATATCGGTTCGATGGTAGCGGATATTCACAGAACCCTCATAAAGGGGGGAATTTTTATCTATCCGTCAAGCAAGGTTTATCCCAATGGCAAGCTGCGGCTGATGTATGAATGTAATCCGCTGAGCTTTATCATTGAGCAGGCAGGTGGTGTAGCCACTAACGGCAATAAGCGGATTATGGAAATTGAGCCGTCCGCTATACATGAACGAACACCAATTTATATCGGGTCGAGACAAAATGTTGAGGAGGCGATGCAGTTTATCGCAAAAGATAAAGAGTTGACACTTGAAGCTGGGTAAGACTGGAATCCGAGATCTTTTAAAAATCGTTGGGTTAGTTTGACGGATTAAATTGAAAAATTCATCTTGGTGGTGTTGTTTTAAATAAATATCATCTGACCAAATGAAAAACGAAATAACAAGCTTACCGTCAGATGACGGATACCGGATGCCGGCAGAATGGGAGACACACTCCGGAACACTCATGGTCTGGCCACATAACAGAGAAACGTGGCCGGGTCAGCGTCTGAAAGCAGTTGAAGATGTCTATCGGTCGATTATTCGAAAGCTTCTCAACTATGAACCAGTCATTTTATTAGCGGCTAATCCTGAAACTGAGGATCGGGCGAAAGCCACTCTCGGAGATCTTACCTCGCTGCCGTACCCGATTGACATCCAACAGTTTCCGGTGAATGATGTCTGGGCACGAGACAGCGGTCCGATATTCATCAAACACAAGGAAACGGGCAGTGTTCGGCTGACCGACTGGGAGTTCAATTCCTGGGGAGGAAAATATGAGCCGTGGGATGGTGATAATCGCATACCGGAATTTATATCTGATGCGTACTCCATTTCGGGTTACACAACCGGAAAAGTTCTTGAAGGTGGTTCAATAGAAACCAACGGGGAGGGGCTTTTTTTGACGACGGAATCGGTACTGCTGAACTCAAACAGAAATCCTGAGCTGTCGAAAGAAGAAATTGAGCTGATGCTTAAACGGTACCTTGGTGCCGAGAAGATCATCTGGTTAAAACACGGTCTAAAAGGGGACGATACGGACGGGCATATCGACGATCTGTCGAGATTTGTAAACAAAAACACTATCATTACAGCTCTTGCTGAAGACCGGTCGAATCCCAACCACGATCTACTTTTTGAAAACCTGGAAATCCTGCTTACCAGTACGGATGTGGCAGGTAATCCGCTGCATGTGATTACAATACCACTGCCGGACACAAAAATTTCAGATACAACAGTTGACGGTTCAGACCATGTGCCGTCCAGCTTCGCAAATTTTTATTTGGCAAATGGTGCTGTTCTGGTTCCGCTTTATGAAAGCCGGACAGACCAAGAGGCACTGGACCTATTTGAAGCTCTGTTTCCGGACCGGCAAATTGAAGGTATTCCATGTCGTGACCTTGTATGGGGACAAGGCAGCATTCACTGTGTTACGCAGCAGCTTTATGGAATATCTTGGTAAATAAAACTCAATGCTATCTGTTCTTAAAAAATCTATAATCAGAGCCATATAGCCAGTAAGTTTTAGGAAAAAAATCTTCAAGTAACTGGATACCATTTAAAATATGTGTTAACACTGATATTGGAGCTATCATCCAAATGAATAGATAATAGCTGAGAATTGTATCTCCTGTTTCAGAAGTGATTGGTGGTAGTAAGAAATGACTTAAAATCATTCGGAATTCACCAATGGATCAGGCTGCTAAAATGAAATTTTCACATGAATTTCCATCCAGCGTTGTTGCGATCACCAACGGTAAAAAAATTCCGTGTCGGCTACGAAATGCCGGTTAATCCTCAGCGGGATATTACACCTGAATACTCCGCCGGACTATTGCGGGGTTTTTCAAATATGCACTATAAGAGTGTATGCGATTAATAGTTATAATATTGCGGTACAAGTAATTAAACTGATTACAATATAAGAATAATAGATCCGCTAAATTCGAAATTTCACAATCATCTATGAATTCACAACTATTGTGTATGCTTCGCTTCTCACTCGTTGTTCTTGCACTTTTTATGGGTGCTGTTTTCTGTACTACTACAGAGGACCAGGCTGTTATGGAGGAGGAGTGGGTTGAACTTTTCAGCGGTGAAAATCTTGACGGATGGGATTTCAAAATTACTGGGTACGTCCTCAATGAAAATTATGCAAATACAGTCAGGGTGGAAGACGGTCTTCTGAAGGTTCGATATGATGAATAGGATGAATTTACGGGGCAGTTTACGCACATCTTTTATGAGAAGCCATTTTCATATTATCGGCTGGGGGTAGACTATAGATTTGTGGGTGAGCAGGCACCGAATGGGCTTACAGAAACAACGGCATTATGTTTCACTCACAGTCGGCAGAAAGTATGGCTCCCAATCAGGATTTTCCGGCTTCCGTCGAATATCAGCTTCTTGGGGGTGATGGTGAAAATGACAGGTCGAACGGAAATATTTGTACACCCGAAACGCACGTGGTTGTAAATAATAGTCTTATTACAGATCATTGCATCAGCGCAGATGGGGCCCCACGCATCACGGTGACCAGTGGGTAACGGCTGAGCTTGTGGCACACGGTAACTCAAAAATTCAGCATCTGTTGAACGGTGAGGTTGTGATGGAATACAAATCGCCACAGCTTGATAGTGGTCAGCTGATTAGCGGAGGATATTTTGCACTTCAGGGTGAGAGCCATCCCACAGATATCAGATCTGTTAAAATACTCAATCTTGAAGGGTGTATGAACGAAGATGACCCAAACTACAAAAGCTATTTTTTAATCCATAACCCAGCCGCTTGCCAGCTGTAAAGTGAGTGCTGGATGAGAACAAGCAGTAGCAGTTCAGAAACTCAGGCAGCGGCCAGGTAAAACGAATTAATCATAAGTGGTTTAATTCCCCGACCCTCTGGGTCGGAAAAAGTAATAGGATGAAATCAATTTGATACCTCGTGGGCTCTGCCCCGAGGTAGTTCATTTAATCGGGGATTGTGTATTCAATCCGCTGCCATAATTCGCTTATTACAAGATCTCTGGTTGACCAAACCTGTTCGAAGAATTCCATCACGTTAACATCCGGATTTTGACTTCTGATTAGTTCTTCGTTAAAGCCAAATTCGATATGGCTGAGACTTGTGAAGTAGTTTCCTGTGGCAAAATTGTATCCGTAGTCCATTCCGCCCGGCGTAATAAGCTGATACATTTCCCAGTCATCCATCCTGTTGTTTTCCAGGCGCGTTTCATGCAGCGGCTTGGCAACTTCATCTTCAAGCATTTGGTACTCAAGTTCACGGCCCAGCCGAACGTCCATGTAGTCCATCATGAGAAAGTGACTTGGCTCATTATCCATTGTGTCCGTCATTGTATTGCGCACGGTCCACAACTCCGATTTGTTAATCCTAAACAGATTTTCCTCACTTAGTTTTTCTACTTCATTGGGGTAATCGTTGTTGAATTCATCAAACGAATCAATAGTAGCTGAAGATGTGATACTGACGTAATTGTAATTACTAGAACCGCTTCCGGAAAAAAGTACACGGTAAAGTATCCACGAATCGATTTCGCCAGCTTCCAGGCGTTCGCCTTTGTACTGCTTCATTTGATTGATTACGTTATCCTTGAAGTTTTCTATTTGCTGCTCAGAAACATTCAGATAATCAATTTTCAGATATTCTCCGCGTTGTGACTGAGCAATTAACATGAGTGGAACGAGCAGAAGTAACAGGGTGAGACACAGGTATCTTTTTGCCATAAAATTCTCCGTTTTTTATTAGCGTGTAACCATATTTAATAAAATATTACCACTAATGTAAATTATTTCATTAATCAGGAGTATGAAGTCTGAAATTATAGCTACATAATTGTAGCCATATTGAGTTAAATCATTTGTCATAGCTGTTAAAATCATGAGTTGACTATATCATGATTGCAGAAATTTTCACGAGTATTTTTTAGAAAATTATTCGAAATCTTATCAGGGCAGTAAGATGGCACCCCGATAGTAGGGGCAAAGACTTCAGTAAGTACGGTGATTAAACCTGATTCAGACAGGTGATGAGAAATGAGTACAGAAGAGGTTAATTTCTGTCATATCTTTGCTATCTTCACACTTTAATATCATCCAACCGTCCAAAACCATACTATGACGACGATTGCAAATTCTAAGTATGAGGCAGTCATTGGCCTCGAAGTTCATGCGCAGCTGTTAACCGAAAGCAAAGCATTTGCCCCGGTATCCACTGAATATGGTGGAGCGCCGAATACACAGGTCACGCCACTGTGCCTGGGTCATCCGGGAACACTTCCCGTCTTAAACGAGAATCTGGTCCGCTACATTATTCGAATGGGGCTAGCTACAGAATGCAAGGTGGCCCGGAAATCTATTTTTGCACGAAAAAACTATTTCTATCCGGATCTCCCGAAGGGATATCAGATTTCACAGTTTGAAACACCCATCTGTTATGAGGGCAACATCCATATCGAACTTGATGAGTACGACAAAACTATCGGCTTGACTCGCATTCATATGGAGGAGGATGCCGGTAAATCGATTCACGATCAGGACCCATATCACACGCTGGTAGATCTTAACAGGGCCGGAACGCCTCTCATTGAGATTGTGTCTGAGCCGGATCTGCGGACGCCGCAGGAAGCGTACGCATACCTCACAAAAATCAAGCAGATTGTACAGTACCTGGAAATCTGTGATGGAAACATGGAAGAAGGAAGCCTGCGGTGCGATGCCAATGTCTCAATCCGTCCCAGGGGACAGAAAGAACTCGGCACGCGTACGGAACTGAAAAATATGAACTCCTTCCGTAACGTGGAAAAGGCGATTTCTTACGAGATTGAGCGTCAGATTGACCTTGTGGAATCGGGCGGGGAGGTGGTTCAGAAAACACTTCTTTGGGATAGCAACAAACAGGTTACGCGTAAGATGCGTACCAAGGAAGAGGCACACGACTACCGCTATTTCCCGGAACCCGATATTCCACCGGTTATTGTCACCGAGGAACTGCTTAATGAGGTAAAATCCAATCTTCCGGAACTGCCGGATGTTCGCTTACAACGGTTTATGGATGAGCTCGGCCTGTCTGAAGAAGATGCGATTGTCCTGACAGAAAGCAGGTATCTTGCAGACTATTACGAGTTAATTCTTGAGCAGCTTAATGAGCCTAAAGCCGTCGCAAACATTGTGCTTACAGAGGTTCTGCGAGTGCTAAACGATAAAAGCATTACTATCCGTGATTTTTCAATTTCAGTTGACCGCATTGCTGAACTTGTAAAGCTGAAGTTGGATGATAAAGTCAATTCGTCTGCGATGCAGGAGATTTTTAATGAGATGCTGACGGAAGACAAATCTCCGGAAGATCTGGCCAAAGAGATGAATTTGATTCAGGTGTCCGATTCAGGTTTTGTTGAACCTATTATTGACGAGATAATTGCCTCGAACCCTGACGAAGTTGAAAAATACAGGGGTGGCAAAAAGGCATTGGTTGGCTTTTTTATAGGTCAGGTGATGAAAAAATCACAGGGGAAAGCGAACCCGAAACAAGTTCGTGAACTTGTAACAAAAAAACTAGACTCTTAATGACTGTGCAACACGTTGGCATGAAAAACATTTTATCACTTCTTTTATTTTCATTTTTCACTGGTGGCCTGGCGGGATGCAGCTCCGCTCAGACAGAATCAGGACAGGATCCGATTGTACGAGGTCAAATCACGGTAGATTCAGAATTGGACTCCACCGGCGACTATTCAGGTATTGAACTCCTGGTGGCACAAACGTTGGCAGGAGGGCAAAGAGATACGCTCTTTTATTCCACCACTGATAGCAGCGGTCAGTATTACGGTATTGCGAATATTAATGAATCGGGATTGTACCCGATGTTTGTGTCGCGCAACAACCAGCCGTTTGGCATATTTAACATAGTTATAGCGGAAGGAGATACCGTCACGTTTAACGGGCAGCTGCCAAATATCAACGATACGGCAACGATCGAATCGCATGAGAATGACATCTATGACAAATATGGCAGGCTTCAGAGAAGTTTTCAACGGGTTGCAAATTATGTAAACACCCGCGGAATGAGTACCGATAGTGTGGAAGCCGAGATTATGAAATGGAGCGATCTCTTTTGGGATCTTCACAAATCAAATCAGGATACATACGCCGGTGAACGTGCTGCAGCCGCGTCTGCATCCATGCTGGAAGGCTGGGATAATGACCGAATGCTGGCACGGACTGATTCAATAATGACACAATATAATTCACTGCCCGATGGGCTGAGATCTCAACTCACCTTGTTTTACGCATCACGTGACAGCCTTGAGCGTTCAGTTGAATTTTTGACTCAAATTGAAAACATGCTGTCCGAAGATGATCAGAAATTGGCGGTCCGTCAGGAATTAATAAAACTACTTTTCGACAGCGCTAGAACAGATCGGGCCGAAGAGCTGCTGGCAGAATTTAAAGAGACGTACACGGGCAACCCATCGGCAGTAGAGTGGGCTGACCGAATGGATTATGATATCTCTACTCTGGCACCGGGCAAACCCTTTCCCGAATTTTCCTTTCTGGATAGCGTAGGGCAAACTGTAAGTTCCGAAACGCTTGAGGATACGCCGTATATGATAGAATTTACACGCTTCGACAATCCGCTGTACCAGCAGCAGTATGAGCAGGTGGTTGCACTTTACCAAGTTTACAGAAATTATGGCCTCAAAGTTATTACCGTTCCTATTGGGGCAAACGACGTGGTATTTAATGCGTTTTTTGAAGAAAGAGGAATGTTTTGGGATGTCGCAGATCCGGAAAGTTTTTATGCGGAGGAACTAAGAATACAGTATAACCTGAACCGTTTGCCGACCCGATTTTTAGTAAACAGTCAGGGTAATATAGTACAACGATACGAAGGCACTGAATTCGACAGAATTATTCAGGGCCTGCAAAAAACCTTAACTCAACAACAGACAGAATCATGAGCAACTTTATGATAGCCGGTAACTGGAAAATGAACTGTGGACCTTCAGAAGCAAAAAAACTATCTGACGATCTCGCCAAGCGCTGGCCATCAGGAAGTTTCCAGTGCGATGTGGTTGTCTCCCCGCCATCTATTTCAATTCTATCTGTGGTTGATGCACTGAAGGGAACTGATATCGCAACATCAGCTCAGAATGTGCATACTGAGGACAGCGGAGCCTATACAGGTGAAATCAGCACCCCTATGGTAAAAGATGCCGGCTGCTCGTATGTAATTGTTGGCCATTCCGAACGCCGCGAATATTATGGAGAAGACAATGATCTTGTGGCAGAGAAAGCAAGAAAAGTCATTCTCGATGACCTTACTGCAATCGTGTGTGTCGGTGAAAAACTTGAGCAGCGCAAGAGTGGTAATCAGGAAAAAGTTGTGATGGAACAGCTTGATGCGGTATTAAATAAAATAACCATAGATCACGCTCCAAAACTGGTGATCGCCTATGAACCGATATGGGCAATTGGAACCGGTGAAACGGCAAGCCCGAAACAAGCTCAGGAGATGCATCTGTTCATTAGAAATTTTCTAAAGGAACGATGGAATGAGAAGCGCAGCAGTGAAGTAAAGATTCTGTATGGTGGAAGTATGAAACCAGCCAACGCGGAAGAACTTCTTTCGCAAAATGATGTGGACGGCGGACTTATTGGCGGGGCCAGTCTTAAAGAAGAATCATTTTCAGGGCTTATTGAGATCGCTGAAAAACTGTCGTAGCATATGGATTCAATCAATGTTTTATTGCTGGGAAGCGGCGGCAGGGAACACGCTATAGCATGGAAACTTTCTCAGTCGTCCGGGCTCAATCAGCTCTATATCGCCCCCGGTAATCCCGGTACGGAACAGCATGGAAAAAATCTTGATCTGGATATATTTGATTTCCAGGCTGTTGAAAAAGCAGTTGATGATTTGAACATCGGCCTTGTGATAGTCGGGCCTGAACAGCCGCTCGTGGATGGAATATCCGACTATCTGCAGGATAATAACGTGGCTGTGTTCGGCCCCTCAAAAGCTGCTGCCCGGCTTGAAGGGAGTAAATCATTTGCTAAGGCGTTTATGCAGAGAAATAATATTCCCACAGCGGGATACCGCACATTTTCTATCGATGAATTTGATGAGGCAAAGAGGTTCATCAGGGAGGAAAACCGCTACCCGGTCGTGCTGAAAGCTGACGGCCTTGCCGCCGGAAAAGGGGTCTTTATATGTGAGAGTGAAGATGAAATGGAGAAAAGACTCACGCAGCTTTTTGAGGATAAAAACCTGAAAGATGCGGCGTCAACTCTTGTCGTTGAAGATTTTATGGTAGGTGAAGAAGCGTCCGTGTTTGTAATTTGCGACGGTGAAAGTGGTCGGGTCATTCACAATGCACAGGACCATAAGCGCATCGGAGAAGGAGATACAGGTCTGAATACGGGTGGAATGGGGGCGTACGCACCGGCTCCTCTGCTCCCAGATTCCATGATGGAAAGAATAAAGGATGAAATTATAGAGCCTACCATCCGGGGCATGAAGAATGAGGGCGTACCGTATCAGGGTATCCTGTACGTTGGCCTGATGATTACAGGTGAAGGTCCTAAGGTCGTGGAATATAACTGCCGGTTTGGCGATCCTGAATGCCAGGTGATCCTTCCACCCCTGCAAAATGATCTGCTCGAGCTTATCACGGCTGCGACAAATCAAACACTGTCGGACGTAGAAATTTCTGTGTCAGACCGATATTACTGTTCAGTGGTTCTTGCCAGTGGCGGTTATCCAACGTCATACGAAAAAGGCTTCATAATTTCCGGCATTAATACTTGTGACAGAGATGCACTCATCTTCCATTCCGGCACCATAATGAAAGACGGCGAGCTGCGAACCAACGGCGGCCGTGTTCTGAATGTGGTCGGCTCAGGCGAAACGCTACAGGAAGCCATTGATCACTCTTACAAAAATATGAAGCTGATCTCGTTCAAAGACAGTTACTACAGGCGGGATATCGGTAAAAAAGGTATGAAAAAAGTTGATTAAGCACTGCCTCATACTACTGCTTCTTACCTTTCAGGTACAGCTTTCAGGTGTGATTGCTCAATCGAATATACTCAAACTTGATCTTGTGACATCCCCTCTTGACGGAGCTTCATCACTGAGTGTTACACCGGCAGGACTGATTTTTCTCACTGAAAAAAACAGGGATCGGCTATTAGTTGTTACTGCCGACGGCGAAAGAACAGACTCCCTTGGTGCCCGGGGCAGCGGTGATTACCGCTTTAACATGCCCGTATCAGTTGATGCAACAAACGGATTGAAGATTTATGTGGCAGATCAAAATAACGGTCGCGTTCAGCTGTATGATAGACGGTTTCAATACTTATCGTCGGTTACTGCTGATAAGATCGACCAGGAGACACGTTTTCGGCCATCTCAACTGCAAATAAGCAATTCAGGGGATTTATTTGTCTATGACTCAGATCTGCATATCATTTACATATTTGATCCGTTAGGAAATTACAGCCGCAAGATAGATTTGAGAAGTTTTCAGGTAGGGTCCGATATTCACATGAAAATATCCGGGTCAGTCCTTTTGATATTCGATTCAGACAGGGGCATCATTCATAAGTTTAATGCAGATGGAGGCTACCTGAACTTTATTGGCGGTTTCAGCGGTGCGATTAAAATACATGGAACAGAATCCGGGCTTTGGGCTGTATTCAATGACCGGGTGACTCGTTTTAGTACAGTCGGCGAACCTCTTCAAACCTACAAGTTTGAACAGCAACTTATGCCGGAAGATCTTTATATCCATCAATCGGTTGTATACATTCTTACGAAAGATCAACTATTATCATGTCAATTTGAATGAAAGTTTTAGCAATCATATTTCTCATCGGTTTATTTCAGTCTCCGGTAAGTCTGGCTCAATCTGCTCAAAAATCTTTGACTCTTAATATTATGGCGGCTGCTTTGAACCAAACGTCCATAGATTCAGTCCCGTTAAAAGTGTCTCTGCCGAAAGAGGTTCGCTCATCAGAAGTGACGTTTCCCATATCAGAAGAGAAAAGCGGAGCTATATTTATTATGGGTACCCCTTATGATTCAGTAGGAGTTCAAATTCCGGCCGACATATCAGTTGCGAATCAGTTTGGAGAATCGGCTGAACTAAAAAGTTTTCAGCTCTCGTACGGGAAGTCCGACGAAGTATCATCGATGGACGTTGTGCCACCGTCCGGATGCCGTACGGTTCAAATCCCCAAAACAGGTCGTATTCATATTAGGTTAGGCGGCACTCTGGTATCCGGTGAAGAACTCAGAGGAACCTATACCGGATCTGTCCGATTCGACTGCAGCAGTCAATAGTAAACCTGAAAAAATCAAACGCATGACTATTGACCCCAAACAACTGTCACTTTCAATCTTTGAATCGACTCAATCATTTATAGAAAAGGCTCGCTCTCTGTTTAAATTCCAGGTAGGGAGTAATCCTGTATACGGTCGTTTTGCGAAACACTTCATCCCGTCTGGCGAGTTGCCTGAATCCGTAGATGAAATTCCGCTGTTGCCGATTCGGGTGTTCAAGGAGTGCGATTTAATTGCTGACGGCTTCAGGGCGAAACTCACCTTTAAAAGCTCCGGTACGGGAAACATGGAGCGAAGCAGGCATCATGTCGCTGACTTGGAACTCTACAGGAGGTCTATTCTTAGTGAATTCAGTAACCATTTTAACTCAACGGACTACACGCTTCTCTGTTACGCCCCCGGATACAGTGACAATTCGGACTCATCTCTTCTATGGATGCTTCAATACCTCGTCGAGTTAGATGAAAAAGGTCTGAGCCGGTTTTTGCCGCTGCATCAGCCACTTATTCAATCAGACATAGACGAAGCTGTTCAACATGATCGGAAAATTATTCTGTTTGGCGCTGCATTTGGCCTTCTGGATTTGCTTGATTTGGACTCTGAGGGTTTGCCTGACGGTTCCCAAATTGTTGAAACAGGCGGGATGAAAACACGCCGACGGGAAATGAGTAAGAGTGAACTCAGGAGCCGCCTGTCTGAGGGTTTCGGAGTGCCACAACAACATGTTCATTCAGAGTATGGAATGTGCGAGCTAATGAGCCAGCTTTATGCAATCGGCGGCGAATGGTTTGATGCACCCGAATGGGTTCATGCGTCTGTTCGTGACCCGAACGATCCTGAACGAGTGTGCTCTCCCGGCGAAGAAGGAAAAGTAGCCATTATCGATTTGGCCAACATGTACAGCTGTCCGTTTATTTTAACTGAGGACCGTGGCCTGATGAATGAGGAAGGGCAGATCGCTATCCTTGGCCGCTGGCACAGTGCAGCGCTCAGAGGCTGTAACTTTCTAATCGACAGGGATTAAATAATAACCTACGATATGAATACAAAAATTGAGCAACTTCAGAAAGCAATAGAGGAGTGGCTATCACCCGATAACTACAGGCTAAAAGAAGCAATTGATAAAACCGTCAATGAAGGTCTGTCCAGCTTTGAGGACATTAAGTACCAGATTCTGACGCTGAAAAAAACACTGAAGAAGGGTGAGTTTACGCGTTGGGTGGAGAGTTTAAACGTTGATCGGCTTAACCCCGAGGAGAGGTTAACGGTTCTTTGCCTGCACGCCGGTAATTTGCCCCTTGTGGGTATACAGGACATTCTTGCAGTCGTTCTTTCAAGCCATAGCTATCTGGGGAAACTGTCCCGAAAAGATCCTTATCTGTCGGAAACGCTTTTGGAGATTCTAAAAAAACGTGATCTTTTGGATGGAAAATGGGCCGTTAATCTTGAGGAATTAGCGGGCGGAAAGGTGAAAGCCGATGCGCTGCTTTTTTCAGGATCCACGGAATCTGTGGAACCGGTGATAGATGCGCTCACATCATACGATCTTGCAGACAGTGCCACGCCAAAACTTGTTCGCACCGCTCATTACTCACTTGCTTTGATTGACAATGACAGGCCTGAAACATTCCGACAGCTTGCAAACGCCGTTTTACGATATGGCGGAAGCGGGTGCAGGTCGGTTGCAATGGTTATTGCTCCGTTTGGCCTGAAAAGTAAGAAATGCGAATTTACTGACTATGTGGAAGAGTTCTGGCTGAGAAATCCTCAGCATAAAAAACCGGCTCCCTCACTCTATTACAGGCATGCCTACAACAGCGCGACAGGAGTTGAACAGTCCTGGCTTGATGATTTTATGATTGAAGAGACGGACCTGCAACCCACTGAGCCCTTTATTCTGCACTGGATTGAAGGAGATCGCGAGACCCTGAATGAGTTGCCTCAGAAATACAGACGTGGTCTGCAAACGATTTACGTCACAGATCCTGACATTGAATTACCGGCAGGATTGCCAGCTCCTGAAATGCTGTCCGACGCTCAGCAGCCACCCATTTGGTGGCGTCCAGATGGGGTGGATCCGTTGAAATGGCTGAGAAAACTAAGCTGCAGTCAGGATTGTTGATCGTATTCGGTTAAGAGTGATCCATTAATCTGAAGCGACGGTTTTAATCCCTCTGATTAGTGATGGTTAAATCCTCTTTGCCGACACCGGTTATGGTGACAGAACGCCATTCACGGGGGAGAGGAGTTTCAATTTGAGTGATGCCATCATCAGTTAACTCTATTCCAACAAATCCGGCCAAAACGGCTTGCAACATTCCGCCGGCCCCGGTTGCAAAGTAAGGATTAGTACCACCGGCCACTTCAGCAATCACACCAAACGGTGGAAGCTTATTGGGCTGAAATCCTTTTTTAAATAGCTCATACGCTTCAGAAGCTTCCCCGAGCCTTGAATAGATAACCGAGTAAACTGAATGGGTCATGGCCGGCCCACGGGCGTCTACACGCTGCTGATAGTAGTCGAGATTTTTTCGCATTTGATCCGAATCTGCTACGATGTTGAGCGGATAGGTCAACAGGTTCACATCAGCCTGTTTGATCATCTCACCATCATAGGTTGCATGTTCACGGATAACGCCATCTTCAAATTCAAGAATTGGAATGTTATCGGCTACAATCTCCCAACGAGGATTCGGTTCAATTCCCAGCTCCGCGGCTGCAAGCGTAGCAAACCGGAGCGCAGAGATAGCGGTGGCATTCGTAAAAGCGTTGTTATCTACATTCTCTGCAAATTCATCCGCGGCTACAACATTGATGATGTTGTAATGTCCATCTTCATCTTCTTCTACACGGCTGAGCCAAAAATCAGCTACTTGTTCGAGCATAGGATAGCCATCTGATTCGAGCCACTCAATATCCTGAGTTACGCGGTAATAGTTCCAGAAAGCAATGCCTACCACGGCAGTAATATGATGCTGGAACGGCCCGGTTAACGCCCAGACTGGTGTAGCTTCTCCGCCAGTGTCGTTTGATTCCCACGGAAACATTACGCCATCATATCCATGGCTGTACGCTTTCATTTTTGCTTCGTCGATTCGGTCGGTACGGTAGTCAACGATGGACCGGGCCAGCTCGGGCTGCAGGATTAACAGTGGAGGATACATCCAGATTTCGGTATCCCAAAACACGTGTCCGTTATATCCCAACCCGGATAAACCCATAGGAGAGAGGCTCAGCCGGGATCCTTCTCTTACAAATGAGTAGAGATGGTACAGAGCCATTCGTACGTCAGTTTGATCCTGTTCATTTCCATCAATAATGATATCACTCTCCCATAATTCATCCCATGCTTGCTGATGCCGGTTCAGGAGTCTTTCACGGCCCTCGAGCATGGCGTATACACTAAGGCGTTCTGCAACGCTTTGCGGATCATCGAAATGTTCGGTAGAAACCGCCGAACCGACAACAGAAAAACGGTAGGTTTCCCCTGCTTCAAGATTTTTGGTGAGATGAACCAGGTGCATATTATGGTCCCAGTCTTCGTGGACATACCGCGGCATATGCTCATCATCATACAAGAAACTGTTCGAAACAGCTATTGTATGTTTGCCTGTTGGGCTTTCAGCAACAGACGTAAATAGTGGAATCTGAACATGTGGGCGATCCACAACTGCATAAAAGTTTCTTACGTCACTGAGATGGTTTGGGGCTTCGATAACGCTTGCCGGCTTTATGGAAACGTCCTGCAATGCAGTCACTTCCATTTCAATCAGACTTGTGAAGGGGAGGTGACGAAGTGATCGAACGGTGTAGGAGACGCTTACTTTTCCCTCCATCTCAAAGGTCGTTTCTATATAGGCGTCGCGCATATTCAGCCGCTGTCTCATATTGGATATATTGCTGCTGTTGATTCTTTCTCCATCTACATCGAGGTTCATACCCGCAAAATTGAACCCGCGAAGAATATTTGACGTCCGTCCGCGCCCGTAGAAATCATAAACGCCATTCAATACTGTATCACTCACTTTTAGCGGCTCTGCTGATGATACAATGCCGATCATTCCATTAGCGACCGTGACTCCGTAATAATTGTCAGGGTCGATATCATCAGCCTCAATGATCCATCCCGTTTGCTGTGCCGATGCAAGGCTTGGAAGTGCCAAGAATACAATAAAGTATAAAACTGTTCTCATGATTTAGATGGTTTGATTTATATTTTTTTTAAAATCAATGTACGATATCGGGCTGAAAAAATCTCGTAAAGGTATTAGATATAGAGTACAAAAAAGTACAATGAATCTGCTAATTATTTACACCGTCAAGATTATAATTTGGTAGGGATCAATTGAAAGGTGGTGGTGTATTTGAAAATCCTTACCGCTCCATAGGTCTTTTAACGTATGTCCGCTTCCAAAAATATCACAGATAAAATCGCTCTCAAGGCTGATTTCATGTTCGCTGAAGTTTCCAATAAACAGTACTTTCTGCTCCGGGTTTTCCCGGGTGAATGCGAAGAGATGAGGATTTCCTGTATTATGAAAATGGGTTTCGGCAGCTTCAAACACATGATTGCTAACCCGAATGTCGATCAACGCTTTTATATTGGAAAACATCCGGTTCTCAACAGTGCCAGACTCTTTTCGTCGAGCCAATGTATTCTCATTCAGTTTTACGCGATGTACCCAGCGGGAATCCCCTTTTTTGGACGGATCTTGTTTGTAAGAGTGATCATTTAAAAGCGCCAGTTCATCTCCAAGGTAAACGAGCGGTATTCCGCCGATAAACATAGAGACCGCATACATTAATGTCATGCGTTTAATTGAAAGGTTGATTTCATGTTGATCGTCGTTTTGTAATCCTATCTCCATTCCTGTCAGGGCGGATGCCATTCCAGAAACCCGCATGTCGCCTGTATCGGGATTAAACTGAAAGGGCTCACCGTTGGCAAATGAGCCGGGAAATTCTCCTGTATAAAACCGGTTCAGAAATTTTCGGTGATCATATCCGTTTATTCCAATCTCAGCTGCATCTTCATCCGAAAACGTCCAGCCAATGTCATCGTGACCCCTCACATAATTCACCCAGGCTGTGCCTTCGAGTATGGCGAACCGTTTTTCCATCGAGTGGCGGAGTAGCTTTACTTCCCGTGTAGCAAGTGCTTCCCACATGAGGGCCATCAGGAGGGGATTATAAGAGAGTTCGCACTCCTCTTCTGAGATATAGCTGTTAACGAAATCTGGATGGACGATCGCTTCCGATTTGAATACAACGGCGGGTGCAGCAATGTTGGTGAGAGCATTTAGAGCCCGGACCAAACAGTGCGCCTGTGGTCTGTTTTCTGACGTTGTACCGAGCTCTTTACCTGTAAAGGCGATCGCATCCAGCCGAAAAATTTCTACGCCGGCATTTGCCATGAATAACATTTCACCTAAAATGTGGTTGAATAGGTCCGGGTTCTGATAGTTTAAATCCCACTGGTAGTTGTGAAATGTTGTCCATACCCACTTTCCGGCTTCCTCAACCCAGGTAAAATTACCCCGTCTCACATCCGGAAATATTTCCCGAAGGTTCGCGTCATACTGGTCCGGCATTGCGCGATCATCAAACATATAGTAAAACTTCTGAAATCGTTGATCGCCCTCTTTGGCCTTTTTAGCCCACCGATGCTCGTCAGACGTGTGATTGAATACAAAATCTGCACAGAGCGAGATGTTCTCCTTGCGAAGCATTTTCGCGAACGATGTCAGGTCGCTCATGTTTCCAAGATCTTCCCGAACGGTCCTGTAATCGGTAACCGCATAGCCGCCATCATTTTCTCCATTTGGGCAATCGAAAAAAGGCATTAAATGAAAATAGGTTACGCTTAATTCTTTGAGATAGGGAATACGATCCTCAAGACTTTTGATATCATCTGCAAAGAGGTCTGCATAACCCACGGCTCCGACGTGTTTATGGCTTTTGTACCAGTGGGGATTTTTTATTCTCTTGTGGTCGAGTTCTTTTAAGTCTGCGGGGCGATTGCTGTTTGCATCAATCGCCGTTTTTAGGATTTCTTCAAGGTAGTAGAAAAAATCATAGTGATTGCCGTAAAGTGAATAAAGATAATGGAATAAAGTTGGAAATTCATCCTCAATTCTGAGTTTCAATTCCGACCAGTTCACCTGCTTCAAACTCTTGCAATAGGCCTCCAGACGGGGAAGAAGTTTCGACAGACTTTCGTCAGCTTTTATATCCATTATATTTTTATGCGATGCGAATTATAGTATAGCTTCAATTAGCTCCTCGTCAGGGTGCGGGATACCGCCTTTTTGTTCAGCAACCCATCCTGCATACCGATTGGCTTTTTTGATAGTTTCTCTCCACGGTGATCCTTTGAGTGTATGATGGATAAAACAGGCCCAAAACGCATCGCCAACTCCAACAAAATCACCGCTATCGATCTCAATTTTCACTGCAGATTCAACATAATGGCTGCCGTCGCGATCAAAATATATTGACCCGTCAGCTCCCAGAGTCAGAATGATTCCTTTCATGTCGAACGAATCCAGTAGTACCGTCTCTTCTTCAATTCCGAACATTGCCCCGATCTGATCCCATTCATCCCGGTTCATTTTGACGTAATCAGCTTTTTTCAATGAGTATTCAAGCACAGGTTTTTGAAGATAGGGAGGGCGGAGGTTTACATCCAGAAACAGAAGGCAGGTGTCCGGCAGACTGGAGATTATCTTTTGAAGGGTAATCCGGTTTGTTGAGCTTCGCTGAGCGAGAGTCGCAAATGTGAAGGCATCGGCAGATCGAGTGAGATCGTTCAGGTTATCGGGGGGCTGAATGAAATCCCAGGCTACGCGCTGATGAATGGTGTATGTAGGTTCATTGTCATCATCCATATGTACCGATACAGTTCCGGTGGGGTAATCTGTGCGTTCAATATATTTTTTTTCACCCTCTTTTTGTACGATGATATCTAAAAGCTGGCTGCCAAGTTCATCCCGACCAACGGCACTTATTAAATAGCTCTTATGGCGTAAATAATGCAGATGCATGGAAACATTAAATGGTGATCCGCCCGCCCGCTTATACTCTTTGAACTGATCCCATAAAATTTCACCAAAATGAAGAATGGTTTTACTCATTTGAAAAGGCACTTACAGTTTTATAATTTAGTCAAAACAGATGTTACGATCGTATTTGTTTTAGCCCGAAAGAGTACAATTTAAAAATTATATTGTTGTGGTATAAATAATACGGGAGTAAATCTCGGGCTCAATTCTACCAAAAATAACCAACAATGATTGCTGTTAATACAAGCAGTACCATTGACTGAACCCGATAGTTTTGCCAGAGTGGCAGTTTTTTGAGTTCAATTGTTTCTTCGCGATACATTTTTACGTTCCACGTATAGTTCTTCACAACCTCAGGATCCGGAGCTTCTGAGTTCAGGCTTACCAGAAGCATGACAGCACCGTTGATCAACAGCAAAACAAAGCAGGCATAGAGGAAGTGGATATCCATCAAACCATAAATTTCGTTACTGAAAAAGCCGATTATCCCCAGAGGGATACCGATGGCAAGAGTGTAGAATGCACCATGACGATTTGCACGCTTCCAGAAAATGCCCAGAATAAAGCAGACCACAATCGGCGGTGTTATATAGGCGAGTATTGACTGGAGGTAGGTCCAGAGCGTCTCAAACTTGATAATTTGAGGTGCCCAAAGAACGGCAAATATCATAAACAGGAATGTGACCACCCGGCCGATATTTACAAGCGATGCCTGAGAGATATCGGGTTTGTAGTATTTTACAAAATCCATCGTTACAAGGGTAGAGGCCGAGTTCAGTGTGCTGTCAATGCTCGACATAATGGCCGCAATCATAGCCGCTATGATGAATCCCCGAAGACCAACCGGCAGCAGATCAAACGTTAGCGTCGGAAAAACAAGGTCCGGATTCGGAAGATCTGGATAAAGTACAATGGCAATTGTCCCGGGCAGCACCATCAGGAAGAGTACAGGTAGCTTCAGAAGTCCAGCAAAGAGAGCGCCCCACCGGCCGTGATTGATATCTTTTGCCCCGAGCGTTCGCTGCACTATAAATTGATTCGTAGCCCAGAAATAGAAGCCGATTATGAACACACCCGTAAATAATCCGGGCCATGGTAAAAATGAGTCGTCTGCAGGTAGTATCAGGTTAAGCCCGTTTTCTGGTGCAGCTTCTACAAGCTGGCTCCAGCTATCGAGTTCTCCAAACGCTAAGACAGCTATGACGATTGATCCGATGATTAAAATTACAGCTTGTACAGTATCTGTAATTACGACTGCAGTGAGCCCGCCGAATATAGTGTAGATACCGGCAAGAACTCCTAAAATTGCAATTGGAATCCATATTGGAGCTTCTGGATAGAGCATCTGCATCACGATACCACCGGCATACAGACCTGCTGCCGCGTCAATAAACATGTTTGCAAATATGGTAAATCCGGAAAATATGACGCGCGATCGCCGGTCAAATCTTGTTTGCAAAAACTCCGGCATGGTGTACACTTTTGAACGGAGGTAGAACGGGAGAATGAAAAAGACAAAAAAGATGAGAATGATTGTTGCGGCCCACTCGTAATTAAATACCGCGATACCGCGTGCATAGCCTTCGCCTGCGAGTCCGACAAATGATGAACCCGACATATTGGAGGCGAATAGGGAAAATCCTACAAGGGGCCAGACGAGGCGCCTGCCTGCCAGAAAGTAATCTTCAGAATCCTCTGTGCCACGACCGACCCAAAATCCAAGTATAAGAGCACCAACGATGTAACCAATAATTACAATCCAGTCGAGCAGCTCGATTTGAAATTCAGCCATGTAGAATATTATTAGGTGACGGGGAAGTAGTGAGGGTAAGTGCTTCCGTAAAGTGCATATTTACTGAAATCAGAACTTCTAATCAAGTGTGTAATTCTCCGGCACTTACTACCCTGAAATCGCATAGATGATGCCGCCCCATACGTGTTGTATGAACTGCTCGTCTGAGTAAGAGGCTTCTGTATGCCCAAGTCCGGTGTAGAATGACCGGCCTCCGTCAAATTCGTGGTACCATGCGATCGGATGATTTCCGGGATGATCGCTTCCTTCGTAGCTTTCTGTATCGAGAGTTAGCAGAACATTGATGTGATCTTTGAACCCCTGATAATTATACCATTCATCGTTTCTGTTCCAAACCTCCGGAAGCATTGTCGTAGAGGTATGTGAGCTGTCATTAACCAACACGTTGGCATTGGGTGTGCCCGGCGGATGATTGTCGAAATAAGCACCAACCAATTCACCGTACCATGGCCAGTCATATTCTGTATCGGCAGCCGAATGTATCCCAACAAACCCGCCGCCATTCTGGATGAATCCTTCGAATGATGCACGCTGATCATCATTAAAAATTGTTTCAGTTGTATTCAAAAACACCACGGCGCTGTACCCTGCAAGTGAGTCCGGATTAAAAATTGAGGCGTCCTCAGAAACTCTTACTGCAACGTCGTTCTGCTCACCTAACAACGTGATTGCCTCATGGCCCGCTTCAATAGATTTGTGGCGCCAGCCACTTGTTTTTGAAAATAGAAGTAGCCGTTTTTCCTGCTGAACGGAATCTGAGGAATTAGCATGAGTAGTTTGACCGTCAGCCGTGCATGAGGTCATAAATATTATAGCTGAGACAATGAGAAAGAGGTAGTTGATTGCAGTAGATATCATCATCAATGGATTTTGAACATGGGAATGATTGAATTAAGCAGTTGTTTAGACTTTGATCCAATCAAACATATTTTTGATTTTACCTGATCGTAGTTAGCAAACTATTTTAAAACTATATTATCTTTCATCATCATTATAGTATAATTATTGTAAAACTGTATTAATCATAGAAGGCATCCTGATGTGGCAAAGCCTTCGTGAAATACTGAAGAGATACTGTAATAAAAGTATCCTTTTTGATGTTTGGTCCCTGGGAAGTTTGAGCCTGAATATGCATAGTGTTTATGAAAAAGTCGAAAAAAAAAGTACTCATCATTGGTTTTGTATGGCCGGAACCTTCCTCAACAGCTGCTGGCAGACGGATGATGCAGCTCATCTCATTCTTTAGAAACAATGGCTGGGAAATTACTTTCGCAAGCACAGCTAAAAAAAGTGAATTTACGACTGATTTATCAGCAGTGGGAATTACCTGCGAATCTATCAAATTAAATGACGCCGGCTTTGATGCATTTGTTCGTGAAGTTGATCCGGATGTTGTTTTGTTTGACCGGTTTATGACTGAAGAGCAGTTTGGATGGAGAGTACATGCACAGTGTCCGGATTCTATACAAGTTTTGGATACTGAGGATCTTCATTGCCTGAGATATGCAAGAGAAGAAAGCTTCAGGAAAAATGATGACAGAATTCAATCTTACCTTGGCTCCGATGTTGCAAAGCGTGAAATCGCATCAATTTATAGGTGCGACTTGTCACTCATTATATCAGAGAGTGAAATGTACCTGCTTCGGGATTTTTTTAAAGTCCCAGAGGAAATATTACTCTACCTGCCATATATGCTCGATCCAATTACGGATAAAGACACCTCATTATGGCCCGGATTTGAAGAACGTAACGGTTTTATGACGATTGGAAATTTCCGGCATAAACCTAATTTGGATGCAGTTAAATTTCTCAGAACAGAGATTTGGCCGATCATACGTAAATCTCTGCCTGATGCTGTTATGAATGTTTATGGTGCGTATCCCCGGCAGCAAGTTAAAGAGTGGAACAGGCCGTCTGATGGTTTTTTGATTTGTGGACGGGTAGATGATGCAAATGCTGTGTCAATGAAATCCAGACTTTGCTTAGCCCCAATACGGTTCGGCGCAGGCTTGAAGGGGAAGCTTATCGAAGCGATGTTGAACGGAACGCCCAGTATTACTACCTCCATGGGTGCAGAAGGGATTCACGGAACATTGGATTGGCCTGGATCCATTGCCGATACACCAGAGAGATTTGCAATGGCTGCTGTTGAGCATTATAAAAATCCAGAAGTCTGGACAAACGCCCAAATGCGTGGGATTGGGATCATCAATGAACGGTTTTCAAAAAAACTGTACTATTCAATTTTGCAGGAACGGCTATCAAAAGTCGAGAGAGAGTTAGTGCTCCATCGGGGTAACAATTTCACCGGGGCGATGTTGTTGCATCATACCACGGCAAGTACGCGTTACATGAGCCGTTATATAGAAGAGAAAAACAGGGAATAGTACAGCAGAGGAACTGTATATTAAGTATAGTTACACAGCCTTCATAGAGATACGATAGTGAAAACCCTATTCATGAAATAGAAGAGCGTTGGTACAAAATCACTAAATGGGATCTTCTCGCAAAGTACCTATTTTAGTTAGTTTGTGAGAGTTCTTACAAAATAAAAAGCAGGTAAATTGGTGTCAGATATTTTGAATTATTAAAAACCCGCTCAGATGTGAAATAATCACGTTTTTTATTTGATCATTATCGTTCGGTTATATAGTTTATATTCACTTTCAAATAAACTGATTGATTAAATTTTAACTAACTAAGGAGTTTACATGAGCAGAATTGAACAGATGCAATCACTGATTTTCGAACTGGAACCTGATATGGAAAAGTTTTACGATAAAGGAAATAAAGCTGCCGGTACAAGAGCCCGTAAAACGCTTCAGGAAATCAAAAAACTATCTCAGGAAATCCGTCTTGAAGTTCAGGAATGGAAAAATACAGGAAAAGTTGACGAGATGTAATTTCTGAGAAAGGAAATTTCTATAAAAGCCGCTTTATGAGCGGCTTTTTTTATTTCATAAAAGTATCTGAAATAAATTTTAAATCTCCCTTGACTTACGCTTACTGAACCTCTTATATTTGCATTCTCTTGAACGAGACGACGTTGAATTATTCAAGACATGTTGAACGAAAAGACAGTGGCAGAGCAATCGGCTGGTATCCCGACGGCTGTCGGGACGTAGGATTGAATCCAGCATATTTCTTGACATTATTTTTTTATTCCTCGGTAGCTCAGTGGCAGAGCAATCGGCTGGTATCCCGACGGCTGTCGGGACGTAGGATTGAATCCAGCATATTTCTTGACATTATTTTTTTATTCCTCGGTAGCTCAGTGGCAGAGCAATCGGCTGGTATCCCGACGGCTGTCGGGACGTAGGATTGAATCCAGCATATTTCTTGACAT
>Ga0306867_1000220_pt1 | contig 36374 bp, 18 predicted proteins | sample AntRauTorckE6831_FD_190432 | JGI IMG/M metagenome (GOLD analysis project Ga0306867, IMG submission 190432) | Saline lake microbial communities from Rauer Islands, Antarctica - Metagenome Torckler E6 #831 (v2) (version 2) | ecosystem: Environmental > Aquatic > Non-marine Saline and Alkaline >...
AACTAATCAAAGAAGGAATTGACCCAAGAATCCCATGGATGTATAACTTCAAACTCGATTTTAAATTTCGGTAAGCCCATTACTAAAATAAATTGTCCGTGGAAAATCGCTGATAGCTATCGGGATGGGTGTCTTAAAATATCTCAGGCATTGTCTGTTTCTTTCTTTGATTATATTACACATCAGGTAAAATAACATCCTACTTCAGCGAATAATTACAGGACATGTAAAAGTAAATAATCCTATGTGCTTCAACATATTTGCCTTGATATTGTTGTGAAATAAAGTAAAGTTATGATAAAAATAAATGAACTCTTAAATAAAATTTTTTCCTCTCAAGAGGATATGACAAAGCGCGTCCCGGAAGCTTTTTCTAATACCCTGAAGCGTGATGACGTTTTTAAGGAGCAGTTTGAGTCATGGAAAAACTCCCCGCAAGCCACCAGCTTAATCGAAAAAGTGGCTGAAAATTATAAGCTCAGCTACACCGAAGGCCTACCCAATGATGTGGTAGGCTACCACGAGGGGCAAGGTTTTAAAGGTATCTACATTAAGAACAATCAGCTAATAAGTAAGGAGGCTTATCTCTATCTGATGGATCTCTTTATGGAAAGGGCTGAGACGCTCAATTACCGCCACTATCACTCGATGGAAGAGCAGAAGCTGAAAGGTGACCACATCCTGTACAGGCAATATCATTACCTGAAGCCGGAGATAAACAATCTTGAAGCTCCTTATAACCAGGAATACGGAAATATTCTTATTGAATATGACATGCGCGATGATGAGCCTCAGTTCCTGAAAGTTTCCCTGACCACATACTCGGGGTTCGATTACCTTGAGCCCAGGCCCGCCGCCGAGCTGTTCCGGACCCTCCTATCGAAATAGAAAAAAGCGAAGGACTTTGAAACCGCAAGTCTTGATTCCGGAGGCATCAACCTATTGGTAAAAAAAATGCTTCTGTATAAAAACGACGACCCTGAAAGGGGTTAAATATAGTTTTTTGGACAAATGATGCGGGTAAATTATTTCCACAAGGTTCGCCTGTCTCTGACATTGGATTGGTCAACAGTTTCCGGCAATAACGTTTGGGGGTTGATGGATTTCTCCTGACCCCAGTCTGAAGGCCAGGGTTTCATGGTAATCCGGTTAAAGTTGCTATTAGAAGCTAACTATTTCCGAAAAGATTATTAATTTTGATGTCAATTATATGGCGTTACTTCTTGCAGCGTTAACATTCGGTAACAGGTAAGGCTTCCTATTGTTATGACAGATATCAACATCGCCAGAGAAACACTGAAGAAATATTTCGGCCACGATGTTTTCCGGCCACTGCAGGCTGAAATCATCCAGTCGGTATTACATGGTAAAGACAACCTGGTGGTCATGCCCACGGGAGGCGGAAAATCAGTTTGTTACCAAATCCCGGCGCTTATCTCGGAAGGGCTTACCATCGTGATTTCCCCGCTTATTTCCTTAATGAAAGACCAGGTAGAGGGCTTAAAGCAAAACGGCGTGCCGGCGGCCTTCCTGAACAGCAGCCTTAACGAAACACAACAGAAAAAAGTGGCGCAGCTTATCAGCTCAGGGAAGCTTAAAATGCTGTACATCTCCCCCGAGCGGCTGCTAAACCCGGCGATGCTTGCGTTCCTTAAAAAGATCCCCCTGAGCTTTTTCGCCGTGGATGAAGCCCACTGCATCTCTATGTGGGGCCACGATTTCCGGCCGGTTTATGCTCAGCTCAAAACGCTAAAAGATACATTTGATAACATTCCCATTGTAGCTCTTACTGCCACTGCCGACAAGGTCACTCGCAAGGATATTGTCAAGCAGTTAGGACTTCCTGACCCGGAGATATTCATCGACTCTTTCGACAGGCCTAACCTGCACCTGAAAGTGCTGCCGGCGCAGCAGCGGTTCGGCATCATAAAGAAGTATATTGACCGGCATCCCGCACAGGCAGGCATTATCTACTGCCTGAGCCGCAAAAACACGGAAAAGCTTGCCGAACAACTTGCCGCCACAGGCATCAGGGCAGCCGCATACCATGCCGGGATGAGCGCCGAAAAGCGGTCAAAAACACAGGAAGAGTTCTCCAACGATAACCTGTCGGTAGTGTGTGCAACCATCGCCTTCGGGATGGGTATCGATAAAAGCAATATCCGGTGGGTGATCCATTACAACATGCCCAAAAATATCGAAGGCTACTACCAGGAAATCGGGCGTGCAGGAAGAGACGGCGCCAAAGCCGAAGCCGTGATGTTTTACAGCTATGCCGATGTGGCTATCCTGCGCAACTTTATTGAAGATGGGGAACTAAGAGAGATACGTATGGCCAAGCTGGAGCGTATGCAGCAGTATGCCGAAGCACAGGCCTGCCGCCGCAAAGTGCTGCTGAGCTACTTCAACGAAAGCTATCAGCAAAACTGCGGCAACTGCGATGTGTGTAACGACCCTCCCGATTATATCGAAGGTACCGTGGTGGCTCAGAAAGCCCTTTCGGCAGTGGCACGCATGAAAGAACAGAAAGGCGCCGGCATGGTAGTGGATGTATTGCGGGGCTCATCAAAAACAGAGATTTTACGCAATGGTTATCATAAACTGAAGACCTACGGAGCAGGTAAGGACATCGACTATTTCGGGTGGCATCATTACCTGATGCAGCTCATCCAGCAAGGATTCCTGGAGGTGGCTTACGATGACCACCAAAAGCTGAAGCTGACGCCGTTAAGCAAGCGGGTGCTGTATGAAAAAATGCCCGTCAAACTTACCAGACCCTCCACTTTTACGCCCCGCACTGAAAAGCCCGTAAAGAAAACCAAAGCGCAGCGGATACGGGACGACCTGTTTGAAGAGCTCAGAACGCTGAGGAAAAAGCTTGCCGACGAACAAGGTGTTCCGGCATACCAGGTGTTCACCGATACAACATTGCAGCAGATGGTTGCCGAACGGCCCGACACGCGGCAAGAGCTGCTGGCCATCGACGGGGTGGGAGAAAACAAACTGCAGCGCTATGGTGATATCTTTATAAAAGCTATTACCCGTTTCAAGATCAGAGAGAATATTAAAGGCAGCACCCATCTCATGACCTGGCAGATGCTGGAAGAAGGGCTGACGCCAGAAGAGATAGCTTCGAAAAGAGCGCTGAATGTAGTTACGATCTATTCACATATCGCCGCCCTCTATGAGAAAGGCAAGCCAATTGATCTTAAAAAATATATTTCGGAGGCAGAGCTGAAGCAAGTCACCTCAGCTATAAAAGTAATCGGCGAACAAAACGGCCTGAAACCCATCTTTGAATACCTCAACAACGAAGTTAGTTTCGATAAAATCCGGCTTGGTTTAGCGTGGTATCAGAAAACTAATTCCCACTCCCGATAATAGTTATCGCTCCCTGGTGTTCATCATCGCGATAGTAGCCATTCGTGCGGAGCACAAAAAAGTAGGTGCCGTCGGAGAGACCGCGGGCTTTCCAGTCATTCTGGTAACTGGAGTCTTTGTACACTACTTTCCCATAGCGATTATACACATAGAGCTCTACAGAAATATACTCATAGCGGATGTCTGCTCCTGTCTTAGCATTCTGGACATGAAACACATCATTTAAGCCGTCACCGTTTGGTGTAAGCACGTTGGGTATCTTCAGCTCCGCTTCCTGTAAGGGCACCTCCAGTGTTACGATAGTATCACAACCAAACTCATTAGTCACTTCCAGCAAAACAGGTACCGAACCGGGCAATTCATCCAGTTGATTTAGCAACCCAAAAGTATACTTTTCTTCGCGCTGTAGCAGGGTATCTCCGGAAGTTTCGAATATCCACATCCATTCTGTCACCTGAGTGTCAGAGAGGTTCTCGAAGCTAAAGGTCAGGGTCGGGTTCTCCAGGTATAACGTATCTGTGGGAGCCGTAGACACCTCCACCGCTGCCGCCGGGAGGGCCTCGATGACAAAATTGGTGTCAAGGGTACACATATTAGTATCCGTTACCTGCAGGTTGTTCTCTCCCGGGCACAAACCAGTGGCTATCGAATCCCAGGGCACTGCATTATCGTTCCATAAAAACTGATAAGGCTTTTCGCCGCCACTTACCGAGGCGATAACCTGTCCGTCACACGTACCATGGCAAATCTCACTAATCTGTTCTATCTCTACGTTCATGGCAGGGAATACCGAAAGTGTAAAATTCTCCCGGCAGGCAGCATTCCCATCGGAAACAGTCACCTCATATGACTGCTCATCTGTGGGATAAACAATAAGTGTATCATTCTGCACCTCTCCCGGGTTCCACACCACGTCGTATGTTTCGGGCACCACGTGCATAATCAACTCCTCGCCGGGACATACCATTGCATCGCCTTCGGGGGTTATCATATAATCCAGAAAAACAACTTCCGTCTCGGCCGACTGAAATTCTCCTTCCAGGGTAACGGTCACCGAATAGGTGCCTTCCTGGTCCACAACAATCGTCTGGGTGGTAGCTCCCGTGCTCCACTCGTAGCTATCAAAGCCTGCTCCGGCATCCAGCTCCAGCGAAGCCACATTACATGCCGGGGAAATCTCCGGCAGCTCAAGCTGCTGAGAAAATACAGAAAAACAATAGAATAAAAGTATTACAGAAAGAAGAGCAACTCTTTTCATGCACGGCATTTTTTGCTTTACAGAAAAGATAACGCAGTTATAACGCAAATCTTATCAGCAAAGCGAAATAAATATCTCTTTAAAAAGCCCCTGCTTCCAGCATCTCCAGGGTGCAGTTTTCCACCACCTCTACATTGCGCTCTTTACAGATAGCTTTAAGCTCATCATTTTCTGTTCCCGGGTTAAAAATAACCCGTTCAGGACTATAGAGAAATAATTTCTCGTAATAGTCTTTTTGATTCTTTTGGTTAAGGTATACGGACACCGTATGGAATTTTTCGATGGGGGGTAATTTGCTATGTACTGGTACTCCGTCGATTTCTCCTTCTTCTCTGCCTACGGGGTAAACAGGAAACTCATTCTTTGTGAGGGCTTTTACGGCCACATGCGAATAGCGAAATGGCTTCATGCTTGCCCCCAATAAAAGGACGTTTTTTTCTTTCTCCATCATTATTTCATTTGTGATGATAAAATATTATTTAAATTGTCAAACCTCGTTCTGTAATCCTCGATAGAACGATTTATTACTTCGTGCGCCTCCTCTTTGTTAAAAGTATGGGTAATCTCCACATCACGCTCCTGACCCGGCAAATCCTTATAGGTTAGAAAATAGTGTTTCAGGCGCTCCACCACCAGCATAGGCAGTTCAGAGAGGTCTTTATACTCGCCGTATACGGTGTCATTTTTTAGGATGGCGATAATTTTGTCATCCGATTCGTTACCGTCAATCATACGGAAACCACCCAGCGGGATAGCCTCTACCAGGATATCGCCATGGACGATCTCTTTTTCTGTGAGTACACAGATATCTACCGGGTCGCCGTCGCCTACAATATCCTCCCGTCCTACTTTTTCATTACAATAAGCAGCTACTTTTTCGCCGCTGAAGGTCTGTGGAATAAACCCATACAGAGCAGGTACCACATTAGAATATTTCTGCGGACGATCAATTTTCAGATACCCGCTGTTTTTATCTACTTCATATTTTACCGTATCGGTCGATACCATTTCTATAAAGGTAGTAACCTCTTCAGGTGCCTGGTCACCGATATCTACTCCGTGCCAGGGATGCGATTTATAACGCAATCCCATCAACCGGCCTATCGGATCCATCAAGGTATTTCTGCTCATATTCTTCGGTTGTATTTAAAACACAAAAGTATGAAGAAAAATGCAAATCACCACGATTAACTATCAAAACATGTCGTTTTGTCTTATTAAATTCTGTTAAACTGTCATTTTGTCTCTTTTTTGTAATTGCTTTCTATTGGCAAAATCTTTGATAAAAGGAGAAAAAAGAGGTAATAAGATGAACTTAAACAATTTCACCATAAAATCGCAGGAAGCCCTGCAAAGAGCCCAGCAAACAGCCTCAGAAAATGAACACCAGGCTATAGAGAATGTTCATTTGCTGAAAGGCATCTTTGAAGTGGACGAAAGTGTAACCCCTTTCCTGCTAAAGAAAGCGGGAACGGGAGTGGATACGCTGAAAAAGGCGGTAGACAAAATCATTGAGGGGTTGCCTAAAGTAAGTGGCGGAGACCAGTACTTATCAAGAGATGCTAATAAAACGATCACCAAGGCGCAGTCTTATCTAAAGACATTTGGAGATGATTTTGTCTCCATAGAGCACCTGCTGTTAGGTATGTTATCTGCCGACGACAGCACCTCATCCCTGCTTAAAGACAGCGGCATCAGCGAAAAAACCTTAAAGCAGGCGATTTCCGACTTAAGGCAGGGAGACAGGGTAACGAGCCAAACGGCAGAGGACACCTATAACGCGTTAAGCAAATATGCCCGCAACCTCAACCAGGAAGCCCATTCAGGAAAACTGGATCCGGTGATTGGTCGTGAGGAAGAAATTCGCCGTGTACTGCAGATTCTGTCACGCCGCACCAAGAACAATCCGATTCTGATTGGAGAACCCGGTGTGGGTAAAACTGCTATTGCCGAAGGTCTTGCCCACCGCATTGTAGATGGCGATGTTCCGGAGAACTTGAAAACACGCCAGATATTTTCGCTGGATATGGGCGCGCTGATTGCCGGAGCTAAATACAAAGGCGAGTTTGAAGAGCGCCTGAAAAGCGTGGTTAAAGAAGTGACAAACTCCGAGGGCGAAGTCATCATGTTTATTGATGAGATCCACACTCTTGTGGGAGCCGGTGGCGGAGAAGGCGCCATGGATGCCGCCAATATCCTGAAGCCTGCGTTGGCGCGAGGCGATCTCAGAGCCATCGGCGCCACTACACTGAAAGAATACCAGAAGCACTTTGAAAAAGACAAGGCGTTGGAGCGTCGTTTCCAGATCGTCATGATCGACGAACCGGATACCGCGGATGCGATCTCCATCCTGCGTGGACTGCGTGAGCGCTATGAAACACACCACCAGGTCCGCATCAAAGATGAGGCTATTATTTCTGCAGTAGAACTTTCGGATCGCTACATCTCGGATCGCTTCCTTCCCGATAAGGCGATTGACTTGATGGATGAAGCCGCCTCTAAGATGCGCCTGGAGATAAACTCTGTTCCCGAAAAAATAGACAACCTTGATCGTCGTATCAAGCAACTGGAGATTGAGCGCGAGGCCATCAAACGTGAGAATGATAAGGCCAAGCTGAAGAAGCTGAACGAAGAGCTTTCGAACCTGAATGAGGAACGCAATAACCACATGGCCAAATGGAAGGCCGAAAAAGAGATTGTAGATGCCATCCAGTCGTATAAAAAACAACTGGAAAACCTGAAGACGGAGGCCGACCGTGCTGAGCGTGATGGCGACTACGAAAAGGTGGCAAAAATCCGCTATGGCAGTATTAAGGATATTGAGAGCAAGCTCGATGAATCTAAAGCGAAGCTTGCCGAGCTGCAAACCGACCAGCGCATGATTAATGAGAAAGTCGGCTCAGAGGAAATTGCCGAAATCGTTTCACGCTGGACCGGCATCCCGCTTAGCAAAATGCTGCAGAGCGAGCGCGAGAAGCTCCTCAAGCTGGAAGACGAACTTCACAAGCGGGTTATCGGACAAGAGCAAGCCATTGAAGCTGTCTCTGATGCCATACGTCGCAGCCGCGCAGGATTGCAGGATGCGCAGCGTCCTATCGGGTCGTTTATTTTTCTGGGCTCCACAGGAGTTGGAAAAACAGAGCTGGCGAAGGCACTGGCAGAGTTCCTGTTTGATGATGAAAGCGCGATGGTGCGTATCGACATGTCGGAATATCAGGAACGCCACTCTGTCTCACGTCTGGTGGGAGCCCCTCCGGGATATGTGGGCTATGATGAGAGCGGACAACTCACTGAAAAAGTCAGAAGAAAACCTTATTCGGTAGTGCTGCTTGATGAGATAGAAAAAGCACATGCCGATGTCTTTAATATCCTGCTGCAGGTGTTGGATGACGGTCACCTGACCGACAATAAAGGACGGTTTGTGAATTTTAAAAACACGATCGTTATCATGACCTCCAACATCGGTTCGCACCTGATACAGCAAAACCTGAGCGCCCTGAATGAAGAAAACAGCGAGGAAGTGCTGGAGAAGACGCGCCTTCAGGTGCTGGAACAGCTCAGACAGGCTATGCGCCCTGAGTTTCTGAACCGTGTGGATGAGACAATCGTATTCCAGCCACTGTCGCAAAACGAAATCAAGCAGATAGTGAAGTTGCAGTTTACCATAGTGGAAAAAATGCTGGAAGACAATGGAATTAGCATCAAAATAACAGATGAAGCTGCCGAATTACTGGCACAGCAAGGCTTTGATCCACAATACGGCGCAAGGCCCATCAAGCGGGTAATACAGAAGCAAGTGCTTAACGAATTATCTAAAATGATACTTGCTGATAAAGTCAACAGAGAGAAACCCATACAGATTAGTGTGGAAGATAACCGGTTTGTTTTCAAAAACGAATAGGGTTATCAAAAAAAACGTGGCCTGTTAGTAAAAAACCCGCAGAAAATTTTTGGTAAATCTTCTGCGGGTTTTTTGATGCTTACTTTTTTTACATCTTAACTCTTTCTGATTTATTCCTTCAGCCACGTATATTTCTCCACAAAGTCGTTATCTTCCAACAGCCAGTGCTTCAGGTTATCAGAAAATACCATGGTATCTTCTTTTTCAAGCAATCCCGCTTTCCTTTGCTGCTGCATATCAACAGCCTCCGCCTCTTTTTTGGTGAACACGATAATCACCTCATCACTCCACAACGAGCCTTCAATTCTTTTGATAGCTAAATTCCCGGTAAAATCTCCCTTTTCATCATAAAAAGCAACGCCTTTGTCGCCAATCATAAACAACCCGTCATCAGTTACATCCATAGCCTGAAGCTTGCCGATGTCTGCTTTCTTCACATCAATTTCATCCAGCTCTTCCCATGTTGAGAGGTCATAGAGGTATAAACCGCGCTTGCCGCTGAAAAGTACGCTATTATCCATCAAAACATAACCGGCATCATTACGCATAAGATACTGTTTAATTTTGTCCGTAGCGCCCGTAACCTGTCCCGATTGGGTATCTACGCCAAAGAAGATATGCTTATTCAGCCCTTTCTGTCTTTTCATGATAACCTGTCCGCCGGCAAGCTCTACCGGGTGGGAACCTTTATCCAGCTCCCCGCTGCTCCACATTTTTTCTCCTGTTTTGATATTGTAGGCATGCAGTTTCACGTTGCGCGAACCTGCACTGACCGGATATACCCGGCGCCCCATTTTGGATGTTGCTGCATAAACCACCTCCTCCGCTATTGCCGAAGGCATCACCATAGATGTTTTACTCTTTTGGCCATCAGTACTACCAAAAAGTGAAGAAACAGTATTACTGGCTTTCACTACTTTTTCATCAATAGACAACACCAGGCGCTCCTCATTTTTTATATCAAAAATTTCAAGACCATAATAATCCAGGATTAGGCGGTCGCCACGGATGTGGGTTCTGTTTTCCACATAATTATTCAAATGCTCAATGCGGTATTTCTCTTCACCGGTTTCGATGTCCAGAAAAATTACGTAGTTATCGCTTTTAGCAAAATAGGCAGGATTGAAATTAACCAGCGCCACCAGGTTTTCATCAGGAATCATGTGATGTTCTGCTATGTTCACATCATAATCATCATATTTCCAGCGTTGCTCACCGGTTCTTATATCAATACAGTGATGCACATCTCCTGCTTTCAGCAAAAAGCTGCCTGTTCCTTCGAGAGGAGTAATAAATGCGCCGGCATTATCGCTGCCGTGAGCCCCTTTAAGATAATCCATATCCACAGAATAATAAACGCCTGAGGCGCTCATTCCTGAGGTAGGCGCCGCATTGCTTACGGCGCTGCTGACCGCTATTGAAGCCAGCACGGAGGTTACCTGCTTATCCGATCCGGGTGTAAAGCGGTAGTCGGTGGTGGTCCAGAGTTGCTCTCCTGTTTGCGTGTCGAAAGCGGTGAGGTGGTTTTCATCCAGGGTCCAGTCGAGAAAAACCACGGTATTTTGCTTCTCGAAAGCAAAAAAGCCACTGGATTCTTTCAGCGCTTCACCGTCTATCAGACCACCACCGGCACCCTGGCCCAGCAAGGCAGAGGCAATCCCTATCGAGCCCGACTTTTTCATATGATCGCCGGATGCGAGCTCGCTGCCATCGGCACCGGAAATCAGGCTGTACCAGTCGGGGGTATTAATCACCAAATAATTTCCTGTGCGACTGAGGTAATATTCCGCCTCATCTCCCTCTATCATGCTCAGCAAAGAGCGATTTACTTTTTTCTCATAAACCTTATCAAATCCTTGTCCGGATATGGTGGTGACACTTATAAAAAATATAAGCAAAATGGATATACGTTTCATAATAGTTCTTCTTTGATTAAACTTTTTTGGATAGTACGTGGTTTAAAGCTTATCAGCATGTAAAAAACGGACATCTTATGCAATTTTCTTTAAAACCCTGTTTAGTGCCACCCCGTCTGCGGCCCCTTATATACAGTGCTGCATGGCTGAATACAGAAATACAATTCGGGGATACCTTACTACCTGTATTTGGCCATCCGTTCATCGTATTTAAAATAACGGAAGAAAAATCAAACCCCGTTGCGCTGCTCATTCCGGAAGAGGAACTTCCGGTGCCCTGCGGTTTCCATTCCGGTAACAACACCTGTTTTATCATCCTGCTGCCTTATCATTTTCAGCGTTTGTTAAAGACTATCAAACCTGCAATAAGGAGCGTCACCACCTTTCCGCCGGGTACTCCTGAAAAGGTATTAGCTACCGCAGTGATGGAAATGGTAGCCGGGTATTTACTATCCTCCTTTCAGCAACTCAAATCAAGAGCAATGGAGGAGGCGCTAACACTGATTGAAGACAATGGCGGTAAAATCAGCGTAAAAGATATTGCGCACCGGCTTCATCGTTCGGAGCGGCAACTCCGCCGCCAGTTCAATCACTTAACGGGTTATCCTCCAAAAAACATCCTGAGGCTTCAGCAGTTAAAAGCAACCTGGCTGCTGATAAGCCAGGGAATGCCGGCGGAACGGGCCCTTTACAGCCTTGGGTATTACGATTTCTCTCATTTCAGCAAAAACACTGTGGCGCTGATGCACCGGAAACCGGCTGCAATAATTGCCGACAAGGCTTGCCTGCATGCCATCCATGTCCTTCATCATCCATAAAGCAGTATTACGGTTTCGTACAGTATAATGGATTCATTTCCTTCTTGTTGATTCTCAACTTCCTTAAATAAACCGGCAACATTTCTCTGAAAAATTTGAGCCATTTCCTGAAATGCTAACGTATTTACCACTGAAATCAGTGAAAAATATGCATCATTAAAATTTAAATTTAATAACCTATGAAAACAACATGGATTACAGGCCTACTGCTCATTTTTTCTTTGTCAGGTTTAGCGCAAAGCGACTTACCGGAAACCTCATTTCGTGGTAATTCACAATTTCTACAACCCGGAATTTCTTTAGGATATTACGGTTATGGTTATGTAGGCAGCCGGACAGGGTTTTCGCTTCCACTCTCATTAGTTTATGAAAAGAATTTTGGCAACAATATCAGCGGAGGCGGATTTATAGGCTACGCCCGATATGCCTATCAGGGGACCAGCGATTACAAATACAGCTGGACATTCCTTAATTTCGGTGCGCGGGCATCTTATCACTACATCCCGTTTCTGAATGATGCCTTAGATATGGATATCGACTCAGAGAAATATGACTTTTACCTCACGTTAATGCTGTATTTTGAAAACAGAAGTTTCAGCTCCTCAGATGATTTCTATCAGGGGCGATATGATAATGAATCCAATGCAGGACTCGGAAGCGTTGCCGGATTCCGCTATCACCTCAACAACAAGTGGTCGCTATTCTTTGAAGGCGGCCGCGGAACGTTTGGATACGGCACTTTTGGGGTTACGGCCTACTTTTAAGTAATTGAATTTGATACATCGAATTAAGTCTTATGGTACGTTATCTTACAGTATTTTTCTTATTAGTTTTTTTTAGTTTTCAAAGCACGGCGCAGGATGAGCTTACCTTTCAGCTCATCACGCCGCCGGGCAACAACCTCAGTATCGATGAATCATTGCGCGCAATCATCACAAACAGGAACGACGAACCCCTCGAAATATATCTTAAAGGGACAGTACGCGAGTCGCAGGACGGAATCATCTTTGAAGGAACCAGTAGTGTAATCACCCTACCTGAAGGTAGCGAGAACCTGAACCGGAGGAATATTGATAACCTTGAGCCTTTTGAGACGAGGTTTTTGGGTAGCGATTATGAAGACTATGTGCTCCGCACCTCTGAATTTCCTCCGGGAGAATATGAGGTATGCGTGCAGGTAATACTGGCACAAGAGGAGCGCGTAATTGCTGAAGCGTGCTATGAGAAAACAATCGAGGATTTTCTTCCCCCCTCGCTGATTTCGCCCGAAAACAGAACGAAAGTGAGCAAGAGCAATCCTTTCTTCTCGTGGTCGCCCGTTGCAGGAAACAATGCCGGCAACATCACTTACGCAATTACAATCGTAGAAATTACCGGCAACCAATCGGCCATATCAGCATTCCAATCCAATCCCTCCTGGTTTAAGCAGGACAATATCCGCTCCCCGCTGTTTCAGTATCCCATTCAGGCACGGAAGCTAAAAAGTGAACAGCCCTATGCCTGGAAAATAACAGCCTACAACGGGGATAATAAAATTTCCGAATCGGAAGTCTGGAGCTTTGTGCACGTCAGAGAAGAACAAGAGGATAGTGAGGAAGAAGACGAGGAGGAGGAGGAAGAAGAAATACTCATTCCCGATCAATATGTCAGCCTTCACAGCAATGTTTATAACGCTGGTTATTACCTGCTTAATGACTATCAGCTGAGGTTTGTATATGACAATAACTATGCTACAGCACATATCCGTTGCCATCTGAAAAATGAGGATAATGACATTATTGCACAGGATATACTGAACCGGGAACAGCGCACCGGACTCAACTTCAATGTGCTGGATATGACAAATCGCGTTCAGGCCGGGAAGAAATATTATCTGCGCTGCACTGATCCCTTAGGTAATGATAAGGGTTTGCAGTTCAGGGTAAGAAAAGAAAGCACTGATAATACATTTGAGAATATTGAGCTGGATGGCGATGTATTTGATGGCTTACCGGAAGGTATTTTTGATGGAGGAGGGTGAGCTATGAAACATTGGATTCCAATCATATCAGGTCTTTTATTAATCCTGACTCAGGGGTGTTCCAATAGCGTTAGTCCGGACGAGTATATGCAATGGGTACAGAAAGAGGGCAACGGACTCAGACACAAGCGCACAACACAAAATGCAGACTATATCCTGCAATATGAACCCGCTGCATATAAAGCACTGAGCACACCCGAAAACACCTATCGTTCTGCAGGTAATACCGAAGATCAAGCTAAAAAATATGATGCCATGCACCACTTTATGCTAAAGGTCAGGCCTCAGACACCTCTCAACCTTAATGACAAGTCTTTGACGGAGTTTCTGGCATATCACCTGGACGATCATGTGCGTTTTGTGAGCGGCCGTGATACGCTGAAGCAAACGGTGATGTACCACCTCGAAAGCGCCGGAAGCATCACCCCCTATCACAGGATTTTGCTGGCCTACCCAAAAATGGATAAAGAGCTTTCCAGCCTGAAAATCCTGATAAACAGTAACCGGTTCGACCAGAAATCTTTAGAATTTACCATCCCGCAACAAGCGCTCTCAGAAAATCAATCTTTGATACTGAAAATGAAACAAAAGGAGTATGGTTCACCTGAGAAAAAATAATTGTTTGCATAAACAACCCTGTCATATTCGCTGGGTATTGGTTTTGGCAACGCTGCTAAGCCTTCCTTTTTCAGTTAGCGGGCAGGTGCAGATGTCGCTTCAGTCGCCACCCGTAAAAAGGCTTCAGATTCAGGATGTGTGGAATATCCGCGTCAACAACCCCCGGAACATGAATCGACAGGTGTACCTCAAGGCCACTATCACTAAAGAGGACGGAACAAAAGTGGCCGACCTCAGAACAGAGGCGTTCAATATCCCCAGGGGGTTAAAACGCCTCGACCCTAAACAAGTGCAGGTTACGCAGAGAGATTTCTATGATAATAATACAGAGAGCATCCTGAAGCGCACCAATAATTTCCCGAAAGGGGAATACAAGATCTCTGTAGTGATGCATAATTCCAACAAAGACGAAGTACTTGCCGAAGCCTCCATTACTCATCGGGTAACAAACGTATATGCCAATGCTGCGGAGGTGGTTGGTGCAAACCAACAAAAGCTGGTCAGGTTTTACGGCAATGGGCATATAGAAGGGCACAGCTCCAACCGGCAGGGATTTGGGCAGACCATCCCACAGGAATACGTGAGAGGAGATGCAAACGCCACCCTGGAGATAGGTGTAGCTCCTGTTAATTTCAATGGACATATTACAACCATGAACAACGACTTGCGCCAAAACGCCAATACCTTTACCGTTTCTTTTGATGACCAGCGGTTTATAAACAACCTCAGAAACAGGCTGACCAATGTCTTGGAAGAAGAGTCCGGCATAAAAAAAGAGCAATACGGCGACGCTATCAATAAACTGAAGAAGCTGGAAAACATCGACCGGCTCCTCGAAAACAACACCCTGGAAGAGGAGATAAAAGAAATCGGGAGCCTAAGCAACATTGAGCAACAATTGAAAAAAGGCGATCTGAAAAATGCAGTCGATCAGATTAACGACATCAAAAAAGAGGTGACAGACAGAGCTACCGGTCTCAACTACAAGGCTAAAAAAAGTAAGCTGAAAACTGAATTGGAGGTGTATCAAGAGATCACCTACAGTGATCCGGAAAAGGAGCAGCAAAGAACAGCTAAAACAGACAGCCTCCGCAACGCCTTGCAGGAGCTGGAAAAACAGCGCCAGGAAACAAAAGCAAAGAACAATGAAGACCTGCTGAAACTAAAAAATCTGCAGGAAAAGCAGAAGAAATATGAAAAGCTAAAGGAAAAGAAAGAGAAGATTGAGACGCTGCTGGCAAAAAAGGAGCAGCTGAAAAAGCTTGCCGACCAAAAAGAAAAACTGGTAGCCTTTAAGGAAAAGCTGAAAGCTTCCGGCGACCTTAAAGCCATCAAAGATACGGACATCCAGTCGCTCCTCGATGAAGACGTGCTGAAAAGCGAGCTTATAAAACGCGGGATGATCAGCGGCAGCGAAAAGCTGCTGTACAGCATTGAAGAGCTCTCTGCCGGCACAGTATACCCTTACTACTCGCCGCTTGTTTTAAACGGACTGCGTATGACCGGGGTCAGTTTTGAATGGAACCCGGGACTTTTTTATACCGCCTTTTCGGGAGGCACCAGCAACCAGCCGCGTTTTTCTCTCGAAAATGGTGTTGTGGATTACAAGCAGCGGCTGCTGGCAGGAAAAATAGGCGTGGGTAAAAAGCACAAAAGCCACCTCTTTTTTACAGTCCTCAATGCTATAGACGACAGGAACTCACTGGCACGTAATGATACTATCAACACCCCGAAATCCAACTTTATCCTGGGTACCGATGTGGGATTGCAGTTTTTTAACGGAAGGTTCAAAATCCAGGGTGAAATTGCCGGTTCCAAATTTACCGACGACCAGGAAGCTTCCGGACTGATAACCAACAATGCGCTGAACGAACAACTTCCCGGCTTTCTTCAACCCAATGTTTCTTCGCGCTTCGGGTTAGCTTATGATGTCAGGGGAGCCTTCAAAATGTTTAAGCAAAACACAATTATCAGCGGGTTCCTCCGAAACATCGACCCCTCTTACAACTCCTTCGGCGCCCCCAACCTTCGCCGCGGCCTCTTCACCTACAATGCAGAGCTATCGCAAAAGCTTTTCTCCAGGAAAATCACAGTGAGTGTCTTTCGTAAAAACGAAAGCACCACGCGCCTGTGGCAGGACGGGCTTACCCATTACGAGCGGCAGGGAGGTAAAATCCGGTTAAGCTTCAGTAACTTCCCGAAAATAAACGCAAGCTATGCCACAGGCCTGCAGGATAAAGAAACGATAGAAAACAGCACCTCCGAGCTCATGATTACCGGAAGCTACAGCTACCGGCTGGGAAAATTATCGCTGTCAAATACCGTAAGCTACAACCACAACAACGCACAATCGTCACAGCAACAAGGGCCTGAATACACGGTGAGCAACTATCTCTTTAACCAGCTGGTGAGTTTTACGTTTCCCCTGTCGCTGTCACTTAACATGAATTACATTGATGAAACAATGCAGGGAACAGCGTCGGAGTTACTTGTCTCTGATGTGTCAGCCTCCTTTCAAATCCTAAAGAAGGTAAATGTGAGTGTCGGGGGAAGCTATAAAGCCGATAGCGGCGAGAGCAACATGATGGGTGGTTTTGCCGATATCAGCTACAGCTTTGCCAATTATTTCACCTTTCAGCTAAGTTATGACAACAATTTTTATGATGACTTGGTGATGGCCGGTCGCGATTTTAATGAATATATCCTTAACACAAGGTTATCAGTAAGATGGTAATAAACAAAAAAACGACAGAAAAACAGATAATTATGCTTTTAAAATCTTTTTCTTCGAACATGAAAGCCAGGAAATTTCAACCATTTAAGATTATCCGCAAATATAAAAGGGCAATCTCCGGCACGCTTACAGTGTTGTTTTTAACAGGATTAATCAATCCCGCGCAGCTTTTTGCCCTCACCGGTGGGCCATCGGCTCCTGAGGTCAACTCGCCCAGCAAAATCACTTCCGGAAAAATGGTCGATCCTTTTACGGGTAACCTCGACTACAGCATACCCATAATGGATGTGGGCGACTATCCGCTGTCCCTCTCCTACAATGCCGACATCTCCATGGACCAGGAAGCTTCGTGGGTCGGACTGGGATGGACGCTTAATCCCGGCTCTGTCAGCCGCAGTGTCCGTGGTTTGCCCGATGATTTTAATGGTGAAGACAAAATCGAAAAAAAATTTAACACCAAACCCAACATCAAAGCCGGACTTAGCGGTGGCATTAATCTGGAGCTTTTTGGTCTGGACGCACTGGGAGCAGGTGTCGGCGCCAACCTGGGGCTGTTTTATGACACCTACCAGGGAGTTGGTCTCAATTACTCCCTCTCCCCTTCCATATCTGTAGGTTCAGCCTCGAAAGGTACACTCACCGCCTCAATGGGAATGAATGCCGGGTCGCATCAAAACGGTGTCAGCATGAGCCCATCGCTAAGCTATTCACAGCAAATGTTTGGACTGGAAAGCGTGAGCATGAACAGCACATTCAATTCGCTGTCGGGCCTGAAAAGCATCAATGTGCTGGCCTCCATGAAAAACAATGAAAAAAGCTATGGCGCAAAGTTTAACAGTTTTGCCGATAAATCATACACGCCTAAGATTGAAATGCCAATGGTTTCAACGCATGGCACCTTTTCCTTTTCGGCGGGCGTAGAAGTGTTTGGGACCTTTGGCAGCGGGAGTATTACAGGATACTACTCGCAACAGCATCTGGAAACCAAGCAAAAGTCCGTTCCGGCTTTCGGATATTTATATTCCGATATGGCCAACAACCGGAAAGATGCGCTGCTTGATTTTAAACGCGAAAAAGAAGGCAAGTTTACTTCCAACAAAACAAGTCTTCCGATACCAAACTATACCTACGACGTGTTTAACGTGAGTGGCTCTGGCCTCAGCGGTGCTTTCAGGGCGCACCGGGGAGATATCGGGGTGGTTTATGACCGTTTCGTTCGAAGTCTTGGAGGCGATAAAGCCGTACCAGCCGTGGGTGGCTTCAGCCTTTCAGGCGAAATTGGCGCCGGAAACCTTGTTAAGGTGGGCGTAGACCTGAAAACCAATAACTCTGAAAATACTTCAGGAATCTGGCAACATAGCAACGAAATTCTGGAAAAAGTCTCTTCGCAGGGAAAAGAATCCGCTAATGCGGAATACGAACCCTTTTATTTCAGGATGTCGGGTGAGAGGCAGGTGCGTAACAACGAGGCTTTCTACAATAAAACACTGAATGAAGAGGCGGTAAAGGTGAAGCTTGCCAATGAACCGAAAGCTAAAGCCTATAATTCAATTGAAAACGCCAGGGAAAATGATGCTGAAACACTGGAAAACAGAATCTACAAAGAGAATCGCGAAAAGCGCACGCAAACCATATCCTACCTTACCGCCGACCAGGCCACACGGATGGCTGTTGATCGTAAAATCAGAAGCTACAACCTGAACAGTTCGCCAATAAACGCTTCATCATTCGAGAAAATCAATCGTGTGGATGAGGACAGAAAACATCATCACTTAAGTGAAATCACTATTAATAAAAGAGGAAAGCGCTACACCTACGGAATACCTACTTATAATCTGAAGAAAAAAGAGGTGGCCTTTAACGTGGATGATACTGTAGCAGACTGCGAAAATGGTGTGGTACTTTATAACGATGCTGAAAACAGCACCGGAAATACCAAAGGTCTGAACAACTACTTCAGTTCTACCACTACCCCACCCTATGCCTATTCTTACCTGCTTTCTTCGGTGGTTTCGGACAATTATGTGGATATCAGCGGGGATGGCCCTACGCCGGATGACCTTGGAAATTATACCCGCTTTAATTATTCCAGAGTCTATAAAAACTACAGATGGCGCACTCCTTACAAAGCACACCGGGCCAACTACCAGGAAAACAAGTACAGTCTGGATAATGATAACATGGCCAACTTTGTGTATGGAGAAAAAGAGATATGGTATCTCCACTCCATTGAAAGCCGGAACTATGTGGCGAAATTCATCCTTACCGACCGGAAAGACGGCCTTGGTGTAAAAGGTGAAGATGGTGGAAAAGATACCGACCAGAAATTAAAAAAACTTTCCCGCATCGAGCTTTACACACGTGCAGACCTGGAAAAAAACGGCAGCAATGCCACACCACTCAAAACCGCCCATTTTGAATACAATTATTCACTTTGCCAGGGATTACCAAACCACACCGACAATAATAATAATGGAAAACTCACCCTTGAAAAAATCTATTTTACCTTCGGTGATTCAGAAAAAGGGTACTTCAGTCCGTATAAATTTACCTACCAGCAGGGAGATAAAAATCCATCCTACAGCCTGAAGGCCAATGATCGCTTCGGATTTTACAAGGAAAACACCTGTGGAACCGACCAAGCGCCAAACAATGAATTTCCTTATGTAGACCAGAATCCTTCTAAAACCAACAACTACATCCAGGCATGGAAACTGAATAAAATCAAGTTGCCTTCAGGAGGAACTATTTCTATTGAATATGAATCGGATGATTATGCCTTTGTACAAGATCGAAAAGCCATGCAGATGTTTATGATAGAAGGCTTTACAGACAATGACAATCCTGCATCCGGTAATGTTGATAAATTCCTGTATGAAAACGCAGGTTCAGATAGTTACAAGGTTAATGATTACCTGATTTTTAATCTCTCTGCACCGGTAAAGTCTAAACAAGCACTTTCAGCATATTTTCCTGATGAAAAGCACCTCTATTTCAAGGCTAAGCTTGACGTGCTTGGAAAAGCAAAAAGTGAAAGAGATAACAGCGATGACTACGAATACATCTCCGGATTTGCTGAATATGAAGACTACGGGTTGGTTCAGAATTCCAAATCAGGCGACAGTTATTCCAAAGCCTGGATAAAAATGAAACAGGTAAATATCGGTGACTATAAACTCAAAAAGAAATATGAGCAGAAAAAGGCACATCCATTTGCTAAACGAGCCTGGGTTTACAGCAAGATACACATACCAAAACGCGCTTTTAATCGCTCAGATTCTGGAGACCCGATTGGCGTGCAGTTAAAAAAAGCTCTTGAATCACTCGGGAAAATGATTAAGATGTTCAAAAGCCTTAATTCAGAACTGATCAATCGAGAGTTCGCTCAAAAAGCCAATCTGAACAAAACGTTTATCAGACTCAACAACCCTTTCGGCAAAAAGCTGGGCGGTGGTCATCGCGTAAAGAAAATCGTGTTAAACGATCAGTGGAACGATATGGCTCCATCCGGCAGCAACAGCACCTACGGAAAAGTATACAAATACACGACTATTAGAAATGGGCAAGAAATCAGCTCCGGTGTTATCGCTAACGAGCCCCGCATTGGCCGTGAGGAAAACCCACTTTTTCAACCGGAATTTTACACCCACAACGGTGATCGACTGTTTATGACCAAGCCTTTTGGATCCTCATTCTACCCGGGCCCTTCAGTGGGTTACAGCAGAGTGGAAATCCGCAGCCTCCCGCGCCCAAATGCCAACCCGGCACCTGAAGGCTATGAAGTGCGTGAGTTCTATACCGCTAAAGACTTTCCTGTAAAAACTGAAAGAACAATTCTTCAGGATGAATATGAACGGCCCAACCCGCTGGCCAGCCTCAACCCTTTTAAATTTAACTATAATGAAAAGAGAGCTTTAAGCCAGGGTTACAAAATAGAGCTGAATGATATGCACGGCAAATCGAAAGCAAAGTACACCTATCGTCATGGCACCGAAGTTCCGCTAAACGGAAAAGAATACCATTACCGTCTTAATGACGATGGTTCGCTTAACAATGAGGTACGCGTGGTTCGTCCCGATAAAAAAGTAGTGGAAGCTACTATTGGAGTGGATATCGATATGGTTTTCGATGCACGCCAGCAGCGCACTGTCACTGAGATGAAAGGGGTGGATATGAATATGGACGGCTTTATGGCCAGCATTATACCCATCATGATTCCCATGCCGGTGCCCTCCTACAAAAAAGAAACAGTGATGTTCCGTTCGATGGTGGCCTCCAAGGTCGTCCGCAAAAAGGGAATGATTGATGAAGTCATCGCCTATAAAAACGGGGCTAAGCTATCTACCAAAAATGTGGCTTTCGATTCTGAAACCGGAGATGCAATTGTAAAAAAGACACAAAACAGGTATGGAGACTACACTTACCACACTACCATCCCAGTACACCACATGTATGATGAAATGGGACCAGCTTACAGAAACACGCTGGCGTCATTTAAGCAAATTAATATCCAAAACGGGAAAATCGATAACCAAATAGTTAGCAGTTTGCTCACAAAAGGTGATAAACTGTACTGCCTGAATTCGAACGATGAATCAGACTATATAACAGCATGGGTTTTGAAAAGCCGCAACAGCACTTCTTTACTGATAGATATGTCAGGACAGTTGATCAGTAATGGAACCTATGACATTACTGTAGTCCGTTCCGGTTATGACGACAAAACCGGAATGACAGCCGCCACCATCAATAGCATGAATAATCCGGTGAAAGGAAATCAGCTCCAGCTGAATAATAGCCTGAAAGTACTGTCTGCAAAAGCAAAAAGATACAAAGACGAATGGCAGACCTATACCGGATTTAAAGTAGAGCATGTCCCGACGGAATGCAATTGCACCATGTTCGACATGGGTAAAGGAGCGAAAATCCCTGCCCTTCTGCGCCAAATCGTCCAAAAAAACAACGGCGACACCATCGATAATCCAATGGTGGCAGGCTTTATTACTGATAAAACTAGTGAAGAAGCGGATTACATTACGCTTGATAAACAAAACATTGGCAACCGGGTTTTCGCTGCCTTCAAGCTCAATGGTGAAGGAGAACGCAAATGTCAATTCCTGCTCAGGAACACAGAAGGCCAGGAATTCCCCATGAGGATGAGCTCATTCTCAAACTATAGATTTATTAATAATGATCCCTATACCTGCGATACCCTTTATGATTTCAAAGTGGATTACTCTTATCAGGATACCATAGCAACTCACATGGAGGAAGAAATCGAAACCAAAACGGTTACCTTAGAGGTTCACTCAGAATGTTTCGCCATTGCCAGTTGTGAGGAAGAACCTCTTGAATCCTACTTCACTTGCGATTTGAAACCCGGCGATGTCACCAATCCCTTTGTGAATAACATCTCAGGAATCTGGAGGCCTTACAAAGAGTTTGATTATTATGCCGACAGAAAGAGTGGCCGGATTGATCAGGCAGGTTATTATAACAATTTTACACCGTTTAGCTGGACAGGAAGTCCTTCAAACGATTGGGTATGGCAAAAGGAAACCACCGTTATCGATCCATTCAATGCCAGGCTGGAGGAAAAAGATCCGTTAGGCAATTACACTTCTGAAATCTACGGATACAGCTATACTAAAACGAAAGCAACAGGGCTTAACGCGCCACACAACCAGACCGGTTTCGACAGTTTTGAAGATTATTCTTACTATGAGCACGTAAATAATTTTGGCGATTGCCTTCCGCAAAAGCATATCCAGTTTTATTTACCTGCCGGCACTAACTATTCGGATGGCCCCATTATTTCATCGCAAAGCTTTGCTTACATTACTGATGAAGAAAGTCATACGGGCAGCCACAGCGCCAAAGTAACCAGCTTGGCGCCGGTGCTGATGAAGCGAAAAGTGAATCCGCACCAGGGTGGCAGTGCATCAGGCAATTCGAAAGAATACAAGCTCAAGGCTGATGACTTTGTAGGAATATTTACGCCAAAACCCGGAAAATACCACGTCAGCGCATGGGTGAAAGACAAGGTTGGATTCACCAGTTTCAATACCACCCATTATGAATTCCCAAAAATTGTCGTTCAGATAGATGGTAGTAACCTCAACACGCTTTTTGCCTCAGGACCATTAGTGGATGGCTGGCAGAAAATTGAAGGAACTATCGAAATTCCGGAAAACGCCAATGAAGTAACCATAAAACTGGCTACCAACTTCGGGCTTAGCTATTTCGATGACTTCCGGATTCATCCCTTTGATGCCCAAATGCAGGCTTTTGTCTATAATCCGTATAACCTCAGGCATATTGCCACACTCGACCATAACAACTACGCCACCTTCTTCCAGTATAATGAAGAAGGGGAATTCATGGGTTCTAAAAAAGAAACCAGTAAAGGCATTATCACTGTCAGGGAATCCAGACAAGGCACCTTCAAATCAGAGAAATAGATTTCGAAATATTGAAAAAAAGTTCATTATGAGAACGCAAAACATATTTTTGACAATAATTATTCTACTTGCCGGATTAAGCCAATCTTATGCAGGAAAAGAAACGGTGGACACCTATCTGAAAACCGATCAGATTACTCAGGGAGCCGTGATGAAACTCAAAGACAACAAAATATACGGGCCTGCCGGATACAATTCCGGCTGGACGGGCGATTTCCGAATTAAAGAAACTAACAACGCCGTAGAGCTTTTTGTAAACACTTCCGCTAAAGATTTCGGAAGGAAAAACTTTGATGTAAATCTCGACCTGAAAATCAGCTACAGAGACTCGCAGGATAAAGTGGTACAAAACAACCAGGGCAAAGACACAACGCGCTTTAGCTTATCAATAAATTATAATCCTGATAAAAACTTCAAAAACAGGGATGTGTTTGTCTTTGAGAATGCGCACAAAATCCACCTTGAGGTAGAAAACGTGACTTTTAATGGTGCTGACACCGCTTCGCTGACCAATGTTGTTATGCTCCGCTCCTTCATTTCAACAGAGCGTTACTATGACATGACCAACAGTGCAGTGAACACTCTTAGTCATCAATATATTTCCTCCGATAATGAACTGGCCCTTTCATGGGAAGACAAACAAGGCGCTATTTGGTATGATGTGGAGTGGGCTTTTGTGGATAACTACGGAGAGCAAAACGGTAACTTGCAAAGAAAATCGGAACGCGATATTTCGTTCAATTTCAGATGGAACAGCCAGCGGATTCGAACCAAAGATAATTTCTTTACCATTCCAGTAGTTTACGAAGAAGGCTACTTAGTTTATCGCGTCAGACCCATTGCTATTGGCGGCCAACACTTTGAAAGAAAAAAATATGGCCCGTGGAGCCTGGATGACAAAGGTACTGTGTACTCAGCAGGAAGCCATGCGTTTACTATCACATCATCGCTTGCCCATGAGAGTGATAAAATGAACTGGGGATACCAGGCAACATTTACGGAGCGAGCCACAAAAAAGGCTGCTACTAAATATTTTGATGGCCTCAATTATAGCCGTCAGCAAGTAGAACAACTACACAGTGAAAATGATGTGTTGGTGAGCGAAAACCTCTATGACTATCATGGACGGAAAGCTATGGAAGTGCTTCCTTCCCCGACAGGAAGACAAAACCCCACTCCTGCCCTGCAATACTATGATGCCTTTAACCAAAATACCCAAGGCTCTCCTTACGGAAAAAAGAACTTCGATAACCAAACAGGATGCCCGCCCATTGCCGACCCGATGAACAATGCATCGGGTGCTGCAAGGTATTACTCATCCAATAACAGCAGCATGAATCTTTTCAGGGATTACCTCGCGGATGCAGAAGGATATCCGTTTAGCCAGACCCAATACATGGCCGATAAGTCGCAGAATGTCCGTCGGCAAGGAAAATCCGGAAAGCAATACCAGATTGGGAAAGGCCATGCTATCCAGAAGTTTATCGGCACACCCGGACAAAGCGAACTCGACAGGCTTTTCGGCTCAGAGGCCGGATATGCCCGCCATTATCAGAAAAAGATTATCGCAAATGAAAACGGTCAGCTCACTGTACAATATATTGATGAAAAAGGCAATAAAATAGCCAGTGCCCTAGCAGGCGACAAACCCACAGCTCTCGAAAAGCTACCTGACGACCAGGTGGAAACCAGAACCATTGAGGAAAACCTGCTTGAAAACCGTCAGAATATCCGGGGAAACCGGATTGAGGCTTCAAAAAAGATTTTGGTTGCTACCGAAGGATCGCGCTACAGCTTTAAATACACGCTGAATCCCGCCGATTTTTCACGCTACGTCTGTGAAGGAGAAACGATATGCTACGACGGAATCTACGATCTCAGAATCAGAATGATTAGCGACTGTGGTGAAGTAGTCAAAGATACCACCATGCAGATTGGCGATGTAAACAGCATCGATGAAACCTGCGACAACAACCAACCGGTCACACTCTCCTTTTCATCAGGACCTTTGTCGGTAGGCTCCTATTTCCTCAGCAAAAGCCTGGTGATAAATGAAGAAGCCATACAGCAATACCTCGACCTGTTTGCTCAGAAATCATGCATCCAGGCACAATGGGATGTTCTTTATGAGGAAAACAAAAAAGAAATGGACACCATGGCCTGCAATGTTGGTTGTGGTAGTGCTGATGCCATTCAAAGAGAATACACTTACACCACTGCTGATGGCGAAGAACATACAGATGTTCTCACAGACGAGGTGTTTGCCAGCATGCAGGAGCAGCGTAAAAACCTTTGCGGGAACGGCGCAAACTCCTGCCAGAGTGCTTATGAAGCCATGCTTCGCGATGTGAGCCCAAGCGGACAATATGCGTTGTACTATGATACCACGAAAAATGAGATCAATCCGGAGATATTCTCCCTTTCGGTACTCGATACTACCGGAAACGAACTCCCTATTCCTCAATCGCACTGGCGTAATCCGGCAGGAGCATACCGCGATGCAAACGGTGACTCTGCCTACATTTCACTCTATGAAATCGAAGGCTGGAGCGGCGTGAAGGATGTATCAAAGGTCAAGATGATTGGAAACCGCAGGGTTACAACACCCGACAACCTGCTCTATTTAGCTGATTTTCTGGATCTTTGGCAGGATTCCTGGGCGGAAGCTTTAGTTCCTTATCACCCTGAGTATGGCTACTATCTCTATTGCAGACAATACCCTAACAGCAATAATTTTGACAAAAATCTGATAGCAACCGGACGCTTTGACCATGCCCGCGACAGTGGATTGGTAAAAACCAACGGAACTATCAACCTGCTGAGCAACGACCCTTTCTTCCAGGCTAATAGTCAATTAAAAAGCGAAATGTCGGCACAGATGAATGATTTTGTAAATATCCAGGGACAAACCTTTACACTCGAAGAAATGGTAATCGCAATGCACAATGGCTGTGCAGTGATTGAGTGTGCACAGGGAACCGTCGATTTAAACAAGCTGGTGCAGTGCATCAACAACAACAAACCATTGTTCCAAAACAAGGATTTGGAACAACAAACCCAGGAGTGGACTACTTATCGCTCCATTTATCTGGCCCTGAAAAAAGAAATTATGAACCAGGAGCGTCATCAGTATGCTATCAACCAGGGATATTTCAACGGCTGCATCGGAATCAAAGACAGTGATGATAATGCAAAAATCGCTGAAGTACTCAAGTTTATCGTGAACTATAGCATTTCAGGCAGTTTTAGTGTTTCTAAAAGTTGCTTCGACTGCACATCGTGCTATGCTGATAAAAAACTGCGCTTCCCTGACGGTGATGACATCTACAAATACGTAGATGGACTGGAAGATACGGAAAATCCATTAGCTGAAGCCGAACAGCTCGAAAACTATGTAGATAACAAACTGAAAGCCAACTGCAACAAATGTCCTGTAGAAACAGATTTGGAAACATTGCTAAACAGTTTTGTTCTTGACGGGAATATTACCGGTAGTCAGGATGCCACAGAAGGTCTGGCTTCCTGTGATCTGAAAGACCAAATGAACACCGGCGGAAATGATATTTTTAGCTGGAACGGAAGCGTTTCAGGAAATGAGCTTATCGGTAACCTCAAGGCCGGACCTGTAAATGTTTGTACAATAAACCTGTATGATAGCAGCTCACGCAAAATCCCGTGGGACAGCATCAGGCTGTTTACTTGTCTGGAGCATATCACTAATACAGATCATTATCAAAATACGCAGAAAAGAAACTTTAAGATCAGAGCTATCTCCAAAAATCATGAAGTGTATTGGCTTGAGGGTGTCACCTCCTGCATTGACCTCACCGACTGCGATATCGAGAAGTTCTGTGAGAAAAATGACATCGCTGATGATTTAACCGGGCTCTTCACAAAAACCTTCGGAATCTATCCGGAGATGCGTGAGATGCTCGTAGCTAATGGTTATGGTGGTTTGGCCGACCAGAAGATGCCGCTTTATCAGAACACCAACCTGATTAGCGAACTGGTAATCAACATCAGCCAGCGCCTGAAAGAAGAACACAATTCGCCAGTAAGACCCGGCAATTATTACTGGAAGGTGAATTCGCTGTCGGCCGACAAACAAAGCATGAGTGCCGGAATTTATGGCCCGAAAAAGATTTCAAAATGTCTTTTTGATTTTGAAATCCTCGACAGCACCAAAACATTCGGAACACCATTTATCGTAGATAAAATGCTGCTGAACCACCCTGTCATTGATCAGTACACTTGCGACGCCACTTCCTTCGTTTTGGCGGTACGCTCGCTGGATATCAGCACCTCACAAAGCACGCTTTCCAGTGTGGGAGGCACTGCAAACTGGACCGACGCGGTATCCATGGGCGAGGTTTACTACATCAAGGTTACCAACAGTTGCTACTCTGTAGGCGAATGCTGCCCCGAAAGCAATTGTCCGGATATCGCTGAAAACGGCGGTTTTGAAAAAGGAAACAACGGTTTTACCTCAGACCTCGATTTTAGCAATAACGAAAAGCTTGAGAACTATTACACCATTTATCCAAAAGGCAGTGTTTCGGGAGATATTCCAATGCTGGATATTCCGCAGGGAGATTTTCGAAATATCAACAATCAGAATTTCGATTTTAATCCAAATCTTCTGAATGATAATAACACGACTTCTGAAGATGATGAAGGTGAAACAAGTAACACAAACATGATCACCTCCGGGCAACTAAACCTGAACACCACGGATATCCCACAGTTTACAGGAGATTCCGGTTTCAGGATGAACCAGGTTCAGGAAAAACGCTACCGTATGAATAAGCATTTTGGTGTGATATCAGAAATGATGCAATCGCAGCATGAAACACAGGAAGGTATAATTAATAACATGACTTCCGGTGATGGAGATAATGAAGGCAATGCACTCTTCACCCGCGGACAGGTTGACTTTCTTGGTAACCTCACACCACAAACAAATTTACTGATGGAGCAGAACAGCTACATGGTATTCAAGCTAACCGGAAACGCATCACGCAAGGTGTGGAAGCAAAATCTGAACCTGGATGCAAACAACAGCTACAGCATTTCTGTGAAAGTAAGACCAGTATCTGAAGATACAGTGGTGGCGCAGCCTTCTGAAGCACAAATGCAGTTTGCGGTGCTTCTCAATGGCCAGAGTAACAGCCTTGAGTTTATCGAGCAAAAGGGGAATTGGATTGCGCTAAAAGGCTACCTCAATCCCGCAAATGGAGATAATTCAATGGTTTCAATACAGTTTACGCCTTCATCTGATTTACAGCCTGTTGATTACCAGAAATGGGCGGTGGATGATATTGTCATCAAGCCACAAAACTGCCCGAAACCGGGATGCTGTCCTCCGATTTCTCCGAAAGCTCCGGATGATGCATTTGAAAATCCTTGTAAGGCATTGAAAGAAAGTATCGCTGAAACGAATACTAATATTGAGTTTGAACGATTCCTAAGTGATACCTTAACAGGAATTGAAACGGCATTACGCAAAACCGTGATGAATCCGGGAGAATCCTTTACGATGACTTATTCAGACAATTTTTACAAGTACACGCTGTTTTATTTCGATCAGTCGGACAACCTTGTAAAAACGGTGCCCCCGAAAGGGTTTAATCCCTTGTCGGATAATAAAACAGCGCAGGTGCAAACCAACCGGAATCAGAACCAAGGCAGTCCGGTTTACCCAAACCATAAGGAAACAACGAGTTATGAGTTCAATTCCTACAATGAGATGGTCAGCCAGAACTCTCCCGATGAAGGACAAACAAAATATTGGTATGATGAACTGGGCAGATTGGTGGCTTATCAAACAGCAGCACAAAAGCAATCGGGAAATGTGTACACCTATCACCTCTACGATGAGTTGAGCCGGAAAACGGAATCAGGACAGGTGACCGCATCGGGTAGCCTGACATCCTCACTGGCCCGCGATTACAAGCATTTCGATAAATGGGTACGCAGCGGAAATCGTACCCAGGTCATTCACAAATATTATGACAAGCCGCTTAGCAGTAAGGTGGACAGTTATTTCCCTAATGGACAGCAGAATCTGCGGAAGCGGGTTGCTACCATTATTTATGAAGAGAAGTGGGACAACAAAAGGACAAGCTACGACTTCGCCACGCATTTCAGCTATGATGCCCATGGCCATGTGTCCTTCCTGGTCAAGGAAAACACCAAATTCATCAGTAATCATAAAGTAAAGAAAGTAGATTATGAATTTGATATTGTGAGTGGCGACATCAGCAAGATCACTTATCAGCCCGGACAAAAAGATCAGTTTATTCACAAGTATTACTATGATCGGGACAACCGGCTCTACAAAGTGATGACCAGTAAATATGGATTGCATTGGGAAGAAGAAGCCCGCTACTATTATTATCCGCACGGAAAAATTGCCCGCATTGAACTGGGCGATGAGAAAGTGCAGGGGCTGGACTTCGCCTACACGCTACAGGGATGGCTGAAAGGTATCAATGGAGCAGAATTATCGCCTACAACAGATGCCGGAAAAGACGGTGCCAACTCAGGACCATTCAGCACGGTGGCCAGCGATGCTGTGAGCATGGTGCTCGACTACAACAGCGGCGACTACAAAGCTATTGGTGGTCAGAACACCTTTATTGCGCATCTGAGTGGTGCTCTAGGTAATTCTTCGGAAGATTTATATAATTCCGATATCCGCCAGATGGTGATAAACAATGTGGCTTTTGATAACCAGGGACTGGCCATGGCTTATGACTACGACCAGCTTGGACGCCTGGTAAACGCTTCTTCCTACCTGGCCAATGCCGGTAGTTGGCAAGCTAACAACAAGTTTGATGTTTCCTTTTCGTATGATGCAAATGGAAACCTGACTGACGTTACCCGACAGGGAAATAACGGCCCGATGGATCAGTTGAGTTATCACTACCGGAATGGCAACAACCGGCTTGACCATCTCAAGGACCAGGTTGGTGATGGTCAGTACCCGAATGACATAGATAATCAGAACCAGGGGAACTACAGCTATGATGCACAGGGCAGGCTGACGCAGGACCTGGCCGAAGGGCTCCAAAATGTACGCTGGGCGCGTCATGATAAAGTGAAAAGCGTAGTAAAAAAAGGCTACGGCAGCATGTACAGTTATTATGACGGCACCGGTTTCCGTGTGATGAAAGACTACATGCCCACAGATAATGCAGATTCAAAAGTGGTGAGTTACGTCAGGGGTGTGAATAATGAGCTGCTGGCCAAGTACACCTATGATGCGAATGAAGACAGCACCTACCTGACAAGCCAGTACATCCATGGCAGCTCAAGGTTGGGTACTTATACTCCCGACACCACAATGGACGCATTGCAAAGCAAGCATGTCGGATTCTACCGTGGTCAGAAGCAATACGAAATCGGTAATCACCTGGATAATGTGCTGGTCACCGTTTCCGACAAGAAACTTCCGGATACCACAAGTGCCGGAAATCATGCCTACCTGCCTGATATTGTTTCAGCTACCGATTATTATCCATTCGGGGCACAAATCCCCGGAAGGAAAATGAATACCGGAGCCTATGGACATGGATTCCAGGGCAAGGAAAAGGATGATGTGATCAAAGGCGAAGGCAACTCTTACTACTTCAAAGAGCGCATGTACGACCCGAGAGTAGGCAGATGGTTGAGTGTGGACCCGAAGGCCGGGAAGTTTCCGGGAAGAACTCCTTACAATGGAATGGGAAACAATCCTGTAAACAGAATCGACCCGGATGGGGCTGAAGATGAATCTTCAGAGAAAAAATCTTTTCCTGAAAGAATGGATGAAAAGTCAGCAACCACCTTCGAACCGAATCTTTTTGGTGGTCAGGACAAGTATGAAGATGCGCTAGACTTATGGAATGAAGGCAAGAAAAAAGAAGCTGTCCAAACAGCTATGATTGCTGATTATGAGCGCAATATAGATGTCCTCACGGAAGAAGGCAAGAAAACACTAAAAGGTTATACCAAAAAGCAATTAATGAAACAGGGAGAAAAAGCCATCAAAGGTATGTTAGCAAAAGATAAAGTAGGAATAAAGCTTGTTGAGGCTTATGAAAAAGGGAAAGGTTTCCATGAAAAGGTAACCGGGTTTATTGATAAAGCCTCCTCCGCCAAGAAAATATACGAAGCTTGGGCCGACATGCCGGACGATATCCGGGGAAACCGAGCAGAAGCTGCCAGACAGTTTGACAAAATGTTTGGAGCTGCCGGTGAATTAATGGAGGACGTACCTTTAGCCGGCAACTATTCCAACTTCCTTACAGAATTCAGCGAAAAAGGCTTTTTCATCAATTTCGTTAACTTAAATCACCTAAACACACCTGAAAGCGATATGGAGTATATGCCTGATACTGATGAGTATAGAGAAAGACAAAGAAAACATGGAGAAAAATGGGGAAGATAAAGTAAGATTAAAGCCCGGCAATACTGTTTAAGATTGCCGGGCATTTGATTAAAACCCACCAAAATATTACTTCTTCACCACCTCTTTCGCTTTCTTCATAGCGATAGCGATAATTTGTCCTTCATTCATGTTTTTGTTCTCACGCATCATCACATTCGCAATTTCGATGGCCTTTTCACGCACATCCTCATCAAGATTTTTCATCGAATCCGGATAATTGCTTTTGTCCCAAACCATAAGTCTTGTTTTTATTGTTCCTGTAATTATCTACAATTCAAAACGGCTAAGTTGTTTAGTCTCTTTAACAGAAAGAACAACGGGTTAAGCGGGATTTGTAATTCCGCTTGCTTTATCTTCGAATTTGTAATTCGTACTTTACCGAATGGTCTTCCATCGAAAACTAACCGGAATCACATCCAAAACACAATCTTGATCCACATAAAACCTGGCACTGGAATAAATATAATCGTCAGGGTTTTCCACTAAGCCATTCCGTACTGGATTTTCATGTATATAGTTTACCTTTTGCTCAATAAAATCATTTGAATAAACCTCAATTGCATGGTTTTCATGAGTCCATACCTGATACTCTCCCATTTTATTCTGTCTATCTGCGGCATAAGAAAAAAGGTTTAGCATCCATGATTTCCTACTTTCTTCGTCTGACATTATTTGTTGAATGATACGCTTACTTGTAAACTTTTTAATGTCTCTTATCGTATCACTTAACTCACCTGTTTGACTCCTTAACAATAAGTGAATATGGTTACTCATAATCACGAAAGCATAAATTTCTAACCCTTTGTTTTCCTGGCAATACTTTAAACTTTCAATTACAATATCCCGATAAGTTCTTCTTGTGAAAACATCTATCCAGAATACTACTTGAAAAGTTAAAAAGTAAGCAGCTTCCTGAGCTTTGATTTGATATCCGGTAGGCATATGGTTATTTTTAGCAATAAAGTTATTGCTTTTTTATTTATGCGACAATGCTGCAATTACAAATTGCCTGAATTTAATGCGACGACATTACAAATGACGCCAACGCTTGTTGCGATATTTGTGGCTATCCTGAACACCATACTGTTAGGCGGAAATTGTATTTCCGCTTGCTTTATCTTCGAATTTACAATTCGCTTTTCAACCGTCTGAGTTAAAAGAGCGGCAATTACAAATTGCCTGAATATCATGCGGCGACATTACAAATGGCACCGAACGCTTGTTGGAAATATCTATGAACAAACTAAACAAAAAGCCGTTAAGCGGAAATTGTATTTCCGCTTGCTTAATCTTCGAATTTGTAATTCGCTTTTCAAACGTCTGAGTTAAAAGAACGGCAATTGCAAATGACTCCGAAAAAACGTTATGATATAAATGGGTATGCACAACACTTAAAACGCCACAAAAAGAAAAAGGCCACCCAACCATCACGTTGCGCAGCCCTTTTCTGATTAAATCAAATAAAACCTATTCATCCCAATCCAAACCATACTTATTACTGATATCCAGCGGAGGCATGGAACCATCAAGCGGTTTGTCTTTTTTCACATACCAGTTAAACCAATTGATCTGGCGATACAGCACATCAATCTGCCCCGGCTGCTGGCGGTTTCCGTGCCCTTCTCCGGGATACTGCACCAGCCTTACTGCAGGATGATCATTCATCTTCATCCGGCGATAAAGCTCATAGCTCTGCGATGGATGTACGCGCGTATCAGCAGCACCGCCGTAGATGAGTGTCGCTGTTTTGCTTTGATGCGCCCAGTAAACCGGACTGCGTTCCAGGTTCATCTGCCATTGTTTTTCGAGAGGTTCGCCGCTGTGCACCAACATCTCCTCATATGGAATGTCAGTCGTTCCGCGCTTGCTTATCAGGTCACTGATGCCCACAAACGTACACGCTGCCTTTACATAATCGGTGTAATAGGTGGCAAACCAGGCAGCAGCATAGCCGCCATAAGAACCTCCGGCCATACCAACTCTGTCATTATCAGCCCCATACTCAGCCACCAGGTAATCGATACCATCGGCCAGGTCGTCGAACTCCTTTCCTGCCGGATCTTTCAGGCCTTCCATGGCAAAGTCCACACCATAGCCGGTGCTGGCTCTGTAGTTGATGTAAGCCACCAGGTATCCTTCGCCGGCCATCACCTGTCCGGGAGTGGAATAACGACTCAGCCACCCATTATCGTGATGCGATTCCGGTCCGCCGTGAACATAGAGCACGAGCGGATACTTTTCCCCTTTTTCATAACCCACGGGCTTAATCAGCAGCCCCTCGATTTCCTGCCCGTCGCGGGCTTCGTAACGAATCACCTCCTGCTTCCCGAAAGTGATATCACTGAGCTCAGGATTCAGGTTCGTTAGCTTATTCAGATTTCCTTTTTTATCAAGATGATAGATATTGGAAGGATCATAAGGCGTATCGCCTGAAAAAACAAAGTGCTTGTCATCCCTAGTTTTTGGGGTGCTGAAATTCACTCCGATTTCCTCAGAATCAATAATTACCTCGCGCTTGTTGTTTTTTAAATTGATGATTGAATACTTCGGATACACGCCTTCTCCCGAATATACATACAGTTCCTTGTCATTTTTCCAGTCCACATGACTGATATGTCCGCGGAAATTTTCCGGGGTGTAGTTTGTGATTTTCTCCTCTTCGATCGAATAGGTGAACGCCTGGCTAACGGCATGGTCGTTGATATTCAGTGCCGAAGCATAGGCCAGATGCGTGCCGTCAGGACTGAAAACATAGTTGCCCAGTTTCCCCTCGTTACCAATTTCTTTTGTCACCTTACCTGAAGCAAGGTCAAGAACCTGAAGCTTACGGAACATGTAACGGTGGTCAATCAGGTTTTTCTCTGAGCTGGTAAAGGCCAGCGACTGTCCGTCCTTGCTGAATTCAAAATCCCACACATGGACACCCATAAGCAATTGCTGCTTTTTGACAGCCTTAAAATTCTCATCAAAAAGAACGTGAAAAACCCGGTTTATTTTCAGGTTCTCTTCATAGAAAATAAACCCATATCCACGCTCTTCAAGTTCCTTTTCCTTTTCAGTTTCGGGCTCCTCCGACAGATACGCCAGCCCCTTGCCGTCAGGCTGCCACTTGTAATAGCTCACATCATCTTCGGCATGTGTTAACTGCAACATCTCTCCGCCTGCAGCAGGCATCGCCCACACCTGTCTTTCACCATCTTCTTTTTTGTGTGTAAAAGAAATGAACGAACCATCCGGACTATACCGCGGAGAACCGCCTTTAAAGCCTTCCTCAAAAAGCGCCTGGCTTTCCTTGCTGACCAGGTTCATCCGATAGTACTTCCGGTGTGCACTGCCCGGATCTTCGTTAGGTCCGCGTGGCGTTGCCACCACATAAATAATCTCGCTGCCATCAGGACTCAAGTCATAAAGCCCGGCCCTTTCCACCGACAGCAAATCCGATGCTTTAAACACCTCCTGCGTAAACCCTGCCTGCAATGCCGACAAAGCAAAAACAAAGGTGAAAGCTAAACTAATTCTGTAAGATTTTTTCATGCTATTTAATTTCATGTAGTTGATTTTAATTGAATGGACTAAGATAAAAAATTTTGTGCTGATACTAAGAACACAACTACTAACACCTCTGAAAAGATTTGGTTGAGAATTTTAAAATGAGAACATAAGTTAGTCTCAATCTAACCCCACACTAAAACGGATACCCAATAGCAATGTTAAACACCGGGTATTCGCTCCACCAACTGCTTTGGAACAGCCTGGGCCTTATCCAGTAACTGCCATCGGTCTGGTAAGGAGTTCTAAGGGGAATACCTATGTCAAATCTCAGTACAAAAAAGGATAAATCGAAGCGGAAACCCAGCCCGGTATTCAGGGCTAATTCCGTATTAAAGGTATCCAGGTTAAACTTCGCCCCGGGCCTATTCCCTGAAGTGCTCCAAAGCCATACATTTCCTGCATCGGCAAACAACGCACCTTTAAACGATCCTGCCAAAGGAAACCTGAGTTCCACGTTCCCTTCCAGTTTCAAGTCGCCGTTATGGGAAAATATGAACTGCGATTCATCTTCAGGAAGAAAGCTGCCCGGCCCGATAGAACGATAGTGAAACCCGCGCAAACTGTTTGCGCCGCCGATAAAGTACTGACGGCTGTAAGGCAAGGTCTCTGAATCGCCATAGGGATAAGCCAAGCCTAAAATAACCCGGCTTGCCAGCTGCACCTTTTCACTGAGTTCAAACGCATTGCGCAAGTCGACGGTGCCTTTGGCATACTGTGAATAGCCAATGCCAAACAAGGTCCCGTTTTTCGGGCTTCCGGTGCCATGAATTAGTTTATCGGCAAGGCTGGCCGTATTTCCTGCAATGTCGGTATTCAGCATTAGCTGCGTATAAAAGCGCTTCTCATCACCAAGTTTATTGTTGTAATTGTATTCGTAGTTGATGCTGAAAATAAACTTCTCGTCAAAGCTTTCGTTTAATACCGGGTTATTCTCTAAGATATCATCAAACTTATTGGTAGTGCGCAGCAAGTTGGAATAATTAATGGAAATGATATCAAACTTGTGGTGCTTTTCCCTGGTTTCCTGCCAGCTATACCCATAAGAAACATCAAAAGAATTGGTTGTATAATATTCCACCCTGTTCACCAGCGAATAGCCGGTCTTTATGGTGGTTTTTGGCGTATACTCCTTTGATAAATACTTTCCGAAATCGATATAACGGAACTTACTTGAAAGAAACGAGGTTTAACAGGGTTTATAACGGGTATTTTTTATGATTCTGTAGCTACACGGTCATAATATCCTCTATTTTAATATTAAACAGATTTGTCATTTCACTTTGA
>Ga0306867_1000221_pt1 | contig 36286 bp, 27 predicted proteins | sample AntRauTorckE6831_FD_190432 | JGI IMG/M metagenome (GOLD analysis project Ga0306867, IMG submission 190432) | Saline lake microbial communities from Rauer Islands, Antarctica - Metagenome Torckler E6 #831 (v2) (version 2) | ecosystem: Environmental > Aquatic > Non-marine Saline and Alkaline >...
TCCCTGACGCTGATAGTGACGGGCGTCGTGCTCCTGGTAGTATTGCTTTGCTTCCAAATGTTCTTGCAGCCGGTCAGGATCTGAATCATACGCTTCCATCTCACTGCTCAGCAAAAACTCCGCTTTTATCTCATCATTGATTTCTAAAAACTCAAAAACCCTACTCTTGAGGTGGTCGCTAAACCGAATCAAATACTCAAAGTCCTTACCGTCATGAAAGATCGAGGCAATTTCAGGCTCATAGAAATCGTAATAGACGCTGTTGCTGTAGTTGAATTTCAGCGACCTGAGGATGGGATCCACCCAGTTTTCACTCTGATTAATTCGAACCTGGCGGATCTCCTTCTTCTTGTCTCCGCTTACAACCGGCACATTCAGGTAGTCTGTTCCTTCCGGTGTCCGTATTACCGCGCGATGTGTCCGCCCCTTTCGCGACCAGATCTCACTATCCTGTATCACAACTGTTTCAGCGGCCTTCATCAACGCAATGTCGTGCAGGTCAGGGATTAAAACCGGCTGAAGAATTGCTAAATACATGCTCAGTTTTTAGTGTCGGGTTTTTTAGTGATTAGTTGTTGATTGTTGAAGCCTGAATATGGTTTGACAAATGGTATTTGACCTTAAAACTTAGCACTCACAACTTAAAACTCAACACTACGAACTCTCACTAAGCTCCGGCTTTTCAGGATTTTCCCCGAAAAATTTCAGAATCAGATATAGGATAAAAAGTCCCGCGAGGATGCCCCAGGCCGGATGAATGAAATTAAGTGCTGCGGGAATTTCCCCAACAACCATTGCCACTGCTGCAACTACAAGCGCGTAGGGCAGCTGTGTTCTAACGTGATCAATCAGGTCGCAGGCGGAGGACATCGAGCTCAAAACCGTTGTATCGGAAATAGGTGAACAGTGATCTCCAAAAACAGCGCCGGCCATCACTGAACTGATGGCTCCCAATAAAATTCCGTAGTTTTCTCCACCGGCAAAGCCGACACCGGCTCCCATTGCTATTGAGAGCGGAATCACGACCGGAAAAAGGATTGCCATGGTTCCCCAGGATGTTCCGGTTGAAAATGCAGTTATAGCTGCAATAAAGAATACCAGTCCCGGGAGTAGCGTAAGGGGCAGCGAATCTTCCAGCATTGAGGCAAGATAGGTTCCGGTTCCGATCTCCTGCGTAACGCCTCCCAGCCCCCAGGCCAGAATCAGGATAATGACAGCAATCAGCATAGACTGCATGCCGCCAACCCACGATTCAAGTGCCTGGTTTAGGGTCAAAATTTTCTGAGAAACAGCCAGCACGATTGCAATTAAACTCCCTGTGAAAGACGCCCATAAAAGTGCATCAAACGGATTTGCATTCCCGATAATAGCCGTTAAACCGCTTTCACCAGGCCCCATAGCCGCTGTACCTGTAGTGTAGAGACTGTAAAGAGCTACCAGAATCACAGATATGACAGGTAACGCTGCGTTATACCATCGCCTTGGCTTATCTTGTATAGGCTGAAGCGTTTCGAGACTTGTATCAGATGCGGGCATGGATCCTTCACGAATGACACCATTGCCTGACGCAGCGCGGCGTTCGGCGACCAGCATTGGGCCAAATTCCCGTTTCATCAAAATGGTCATCAGAACAAAAGCCAGCGCCAGAATGGGATAGAACAGATATGGAAGAGAGTTCAGAAAAATAATGAAGGCGTTATCGGCTCCTGCCATCAGCTGAGCTGCAAGTTCTGCGTCTTCTGTTGTCGCTGCAAGACCGGAAAGCGCGTTTTGAATTTGAGTAATTTCGAACCCAATCCACGTGGTAATAACCGCGCTGACGGCGAGTGGAGCCGCGGTTGAATCGACGATATAAGAGAGCTTTTCCCGTGAAATATTGAGTCGGTCCGTCATGGGACGAAGTGCATTGCCGCGGATGAGCGTGTTTGCGTAGTCATCAAAAAAGATAGCTAGCGCCGATGCCCAGGCAAACACCTGCCCTTTTTGTCGATTCGTCGCAAACTTTCCAAGAACATCAACAACACCCTGAGTTCCGCCGCTGCGAGACATCACACCTACCATACCGCCAAGCAACATACTGAACACTATAATTGCAATATGATCCGCATTAACGAGCGAATCTATTAAAAGAGCCAAAGATTTTGTAGTGCCGTCAATGGGGTTGAAACCGACCAGAAACAGCGCCCCAACCCATATTCCAGCAAACAGTGAAAGGATAACCTCGCGGGTGGTAAGGGCGAGCCCGATAGCTACGAGCGGCGGCAGGAGGCTGATCCAGGTACCGAACACTCCGGTTGCTTCACCATCGGAAACTGTCTGGGCAAACAAATCGCCCCACCCCATGATTAAAAATGTAGCCACCATCAGGCCGGCAAAAACAATCCACTTCTTTGCATTCATCATCAATGTTTGAAATTGGTTAACATACAGTCTGGCTTGGTACGCCTGCTTTAGTTACATACACAGCGCATAACACAGCCTTGAAAATACAAGCATTGTCATTAAATACAATTTCCATTTCAGGATTGTCCTGTAATTTGATACTTTTTTAGTGCTGATTCGGTTGCAATTCTACTTTTTGATATGTTTCTGTTCACAAAAAACCAAGGATATCGGGCGACAATGGTGAAAGGTAAAAATAATCGTAAGTTTTTAAGCAGGCGGAAAAAACTGACAAACAAGGTTAAGAGAAAAGGGATTAAAGATATTCGGGTTTTGCAGGCCATTGAAGGAATTCCCCGCCATCTCTTCGTAGATTCAGCACTTGAGAACAGGGCCTATGAAGACAGCGCCCTTCCCATTGGGTGCGGCCAAACGATTTCACAACCTTATACAGTTGCCGCACAGACCGAACACCTTAATGTTCAAAAGGGTGATAAAATTCTTGAAATCGGTACAGGATCGGGATATCAGGCGGCCATCCTTTGCTATCTCGGAGCTAACGTTTACAGTGTGGAGCGCCATGAACCACTCTATTTAAACGCACGGGAGAGGCTCAAGGAGCTGGGGTACCGGCCTCAGCTTAAATGTGGTGATGGTACCCTCGGCTGGTCGGCATATGCACCTTACGATAAAATTGTTGTAACTGCAGGGGCGCCGGCCGTTCCCGAAGATCTGGTATCACAGCTTACAGTCGGCGGAATTTTAATCGTCCCTGTGGGTGAGCAGGATGTACAAACGATGACAAAAATCACCCGTACCGGAGAGGATTCTTTTAAGCAGGAGCAGCTAAACCAATTTAAATTTGTTCCGCTTATTGGTGAAAAAGGGTGGGACTAATTATGCCGGATATTTGAATCCGAACGATTAGATTTTACACCGGGGATCTTTTTAAGATTTCTGCACATCATACCAACTGTAATCAACCAAACGGAGAACAGTACAATCATGGCAGTATGAGTATCGATTGCGGTGAGAACCGTCAAGCTGATTCTTTCTGAAAAATGTATTCCCGCATTGTCGATACCCGCAGCGACCAAGAACATTAAAATAATGGTCATTGAAAGCAAAAACATCCCTTTTCTTAATAGTCTACGCATGATATATATACCTAATGTCACTCTTTGAATAGCAGCTACAGTTGCATTCTATATCGATATCTGCACACTTACCGTGGGATAGAATCCCGGCAGTGTGCGGTTCGTCAGTTCATATCCGATTACACCCTCATCATCCAGCAGAGGCCGCAGATATCGGTCGACCGGATTTTTACGATTCAGAACGTTTATAAAGTCAACACGCAATTCCAGCGTTGATGATCCAATATCCGGCCGGTACGCTACCGAAAGATCAACCTGGCTGAAATCTGAAAGGTGATCATCATTCGGTGAATTGAAATCAAATGCCTGCAGAGATTCCCGCTCCGACACCTGCAAATAATTGTAGTATGAATCCCTAAAGGCCCAGGTTCGTCCCCAAATCCCCTGCCATTTCCCGATAAGGGTCAGGTTTGATGTCACACTCCAGACTGCACGGATCTGCCCCCGGTGCGGATCATTCCATGGAGCGCTCACCGATTGTCCAAACTGTGTTTTCATATCGATTGTCGTGTAGCTGTAATCGTAGCCGGCAAGGAGCTTTAGCCTCGAATTCAACATGGTTCGCTTATACCGGATACCCACTCCGGATGCTCTCATATGTGTTGTTTCCGCAAATATGTCTACGCCCACTGGTCCTTCGTCTTCGATATTGGACACGCTTTGCCGGTACGACGTGATGGAGGTAATAGGCTGCCATTTAACATATCCCTCAACGCGCAGCGTACTTTTATCCGAGGGTTCAACGTACCAGGATCCCGTCAGGTGATACGCTTTTGGAATCGGAAGTGTGCCTGCATGAGACCATACGGAAAATGTGGGGACAACAGATGTGGCACCGCTGTTTGAGATTCTGTATTCATTAATGAACTGGCGGTAGATTCCTCCCGAAATTTTGCCGGACCAATATCCGATACCGGCATTCGGCCGGTCGATCTGCACAGACGCCCTGGGTTCTGAATACATGCGGCGAATTCCATCCACATAGGTGAATCTGCTGCCTGCTTTGATGTGCCAGTAACGGCCAAACCGAAAATTACCGGATGTATAACCACTCAGCATGGAGGATTTCACGTCGGAGAGAGCCGTTAGGTTTTCACCTTCTCCGTTATCGACTGATGTACTCACGTGATCAAGCTGAAGGCCGCCCTCAAATACCACCTTTGGACTTACGCTGTAACTGCCGTCAGATCTAATAATAAGGTGTTCGATATTATTTCCTTCAATTTGCGACGGGAGTTCAACACGGCCGAACTGTAAGCCATCTGATTCAGGCGACACGGAGAAGCTGCTCATTGATGTAAACTGGCTTGGTATTCCAAAACCAAGTTCGCTGCTGTGACTGAATGTAGATCGGGTATAACTGATTTGAGAGTCTACACCCAGACGGGGTGTTGGCAGGCTGTTCCAGCTCAGCTGTGCCATTCGGTTTTTCCATGAATATGTCTCAGCGGCATATAGATACGGTTCGATATCGCGGCCGGGAACAGAACGGTTCAGAACCGCCGTACCCAGGCTATTTCCTGAATCGTAAACTGAAAGCTGAACCGTGTTATAGGTATTGGGTTTGAAACGTATAGCAGTATGGAAATCATGAAAAGAAAGATCCGACTGATGATCGTAAGGGGCGTAGAACTCCGCACGCTCTTGAAGATCGGCCACTTTGTTTGTGATCAATGGATCGATTACATCCCACTCGCGAAGAGTTTCTTCCAGTACAGGATCACGATATACATCCCAAACATTTGTCCTTAACACGCTCATCACTGAGATTGAAGACTCATCGTTTAGCGGATACGACACGTCGCCCCTGAGATTCAGACTCAGCGGGTCGGCCTGCAACAAAATCTGTTTCTGTCCTTTTGCCGGGTGGTCATGAGTCATATCAATCAGACCCGCAATCTGGCTCCCCTGCCTAACATCATATCCAGCACGCTGTACTTCAACCGAGCCGATTGCGTACGGGCTGAATGAACTGAACAACCGGCCGATGGCATATGGATTATACACAGGAGCTCCATCAAGTAACACACGATGCTCACTCTCCTGTCCGCCCTGAAGGGTTATATCATTCATCGGTACACCGCTATTTACGCCGGGAACAATTGCCAGATCCTGAACAGGGCCACTGCTCCATTCATAAAAATCAGTTCCGAAACGATCGCCACCCTGGATCATTTCAATTCTCTGAATTTGAGGGCGGTGTGCCTCCACTACAATGGGCACAACGTCAACCGGCCTTGGCTTCAGCTCAATGGTTTGCTCTACGTGTCGGCCCGCCGGTACTCTGATCTGTTTGGTGACCGCCTGGTACCCTACGAAACTAAAAATCAGAGTGTGATCACCGCTTAACAAACGGTTCACTGAAAACTGACCCATTTGCCCCGCACTGGTCCCACCGGCGGCATCTGCAAACATGACGGTTGCACCGGGAAGTGGCTCGCCTGTGCGGCTGTCTACTATAATTCCTGAAAGCGTCCCATACGCCGGGGCATCTTCCACACGCCGAATAATCACCAGGGTTCCCGAGGAAAGGGTGATGTAGTCGAGGTTATGATTGCTGAGAATAAGTCTCAATATGTCCGTTACTGACTGATCTTCAATACGCTTAAAAACCTGTTCACCCCTGACCAGTTCGGGATCATACACAAGGTCAATTCCTGTATCCCGGGCGATCGTATCGAGCACCCTCTCCAGCGATTCACCACGAAAGTCATAGCTTACCTTTTTTTCAGGCACAGTCTGAGCCTCTGCCCGGTCGGCCATCAAACCGCCAAGTACCAGTAAAACTATAATATGGTACAGAATGGATGCTTTCACGTTAATATACCCTGTAACCGTTCGCAGTTTTTGAGTAATTCAGGCCAGCCACTGTGCAGATGTCATCCAACAGAGATTCCGGACTATTTACCTCACCATAATACCCTGTGAGTGTTTCAGTTGCCACATCCCGGTTCTGAAGTTCAATGTTTAGGTTGAAACGGCGCTCAACTTCCCGGAATATCTGCTGAAGAGATTCTTCATAGAATATAAATTTGAGTTCCCTCCATCCGGTTACGCGTTCAAGGTCCACTTCTGTGGGATCCTCGGGTGAGTCCAGACCTGTTTGCCAGCGGCTCTCGTTTTTTTCCTGAAGTATAACAGCGCTCAGAGCATTCTGTTGAGGATAAAATTTAACCGTTCCCTCTTCTACTGCCACGCGTGTTTCATTTTTTGGATGATCTGACCATGATCGGACATTGAATTCAGTTCCCAGTACTTCAGTTACGGTTCCATTGGCTGTTACCCTAAACGGCTTGTCACTCGTTTCCACGTCAAAATAAGCTTCACCATTCAAAGAGATCTTTCGGTTGGTTATTCCAAACAGCCTGTTGAATTGTATCACTGAGCCACTGTTCAATTCAGCGGTTGAGCCATCAGGCAGTGAAACGACAGCCATTTCTCCGAACGGTGCTTCAACAGATTGTGGAATGAGCAGAATAGCTACTCCGATAACAATCAGCGCTACGGCAGCGGCAGCGTACCGCCCATACCTCTGAATATATCCCGCAATACGGTCTGTTCTGTCCTTAAAGTCCAGCCGAATATGAAGGTCGGCAAGTGCCCGCTCAGTTTCAGCCGGTGATACCCATTCATCACTTAAGCCCACGCTTTTACCGGCCTGCCATATCTCATCGATCCGTTCTCTTTGGTCCTCATCAAACGACAACAGCACATCGCGCGGAACTTGGTTATCTGTAGGTTTAGATGTTTTATCAGCCATTTTACTTATCCTTTAATATTTTTCTTATGCTGTTCATGCCGATGTCGCAACGAGCTCAGAGCCGCTACAATATGATTATTCACTGTCTTCGGTGAAACGCTCATGACCTCAGCAATTTCATCGTGAACTAAGCCATCGAACCGACTTAACCGGAATGCTTCTTTCTGCCGGTCGGGCAGCTGGTCGATCCACACGCTCATTTTCTTTTCAAGTCTTGAACTTTCATTTTCGTCCTCTGTATAATCATTCGGAGGTTGATTTCTCTGCTGATCACTGGCAAGCTCATGGTTTACATCAACACCAGAGTGATCTCTGATCTCGTTCAGCGCCCGGTTTCGAACCATCATATAAAGATAGCTTTTCAGAGAACGGGAGGCGTCAATCCGCTGCCGTGTTTGCCAGAGTGATACAAAGCAATCCTGTACAATATCTTTTGATGCCGTTCTGTTGTGCAGATATCGCAATGCAAATCGCACCAATACAGGGTAAAAAGAGCGGAACAGGTCATCGAATGCCCGTTGATCGGACCTGCTGATCTTCCCGGCCCATACACTAAATTGTTGTTCTGTTGGATTCTTCATGAAGCAGTTCTGCTCATTATACACCTGCGGCACACTACCTACCTATTCATTTCGGGAAAATATTTACTATACATGTCCATCTGCTCTCTTTATTTAAATGTGAATGAGTTTCTGAGATTATTTCTATCTGAAACAATAAATAAAAAAACAATTAAGTGTATGGCCACAAATCTTTTAAGTAGATAGGATGAAATTTAATGTAATATTTTGAACCGGGAACACTCAGGTAAAATCCTACGTTAGATTAATGATTCGAATATTTTATTTATAGAATCCTTAACCCCAATTTAATCACTTAATTATGAAAACTTTCAAAATAGCCTTAGTTGCTCTCGCATCAGCTGCGCTGATTGCAATGGCACCAATTGCTAACCAAAATACAGAAGAAGATCACAACCACCACAATATTGTGGAGCTTGCATCCGACACAGACAACCTGTCAACTCTGGTTGCCGCTGTAAAAGCTGCAGGACTTGTTGAGACGCTATCAGGTGAAGGACCCTTTACAGTGTTTGCTCCAACAAATGAAGCCTTCGCTGCACTTCCTGAAGGCACTGTTGAAAATTTACTGAAACCAGAAAACCGCGATATGTTGGTCAAGATTCTTACATATCACGTTGTATCTGGCAAAGTAATGTCAGGCGATCTCAGCGACGGAATGATGGCGGAAACAGTTGAAGGAAGCCAGATAACAGTATCAATTTCTGATGCCGGCGTATCTATTAACGACGCCTCGGTTATTGCTGCAGACGTTGAAGCTAACAACGGTGTCGTGCATCTGATTGACTCAGTCATAATGCCACCCGAAGATTCTTCAAGCTACTAAGTTTAATACTTAGCATTGATGATATTTAAGCTGCGTCACTTGGCGCAGCTTTTTTTATTTCTACTATCTCTTTCCCTTCTCCTTTCAGTAATTCAAGGCAAACATTCTGCCCCTCTCACTCGTTAAATTGCTGATTAAATAAACGTCATATAAAACCACTATAATTATGTGAAAGCTGTGATCTGATTGATATTGGTCCGCCAATGTAAATGAACAGTAGTTCCATGACTCATGACAAGTAGCGGGGCAGCTAATAAGAACAAAGCTCCCAACGATCTTTCATATCTTGACCTCTTAGAGGTCCTTTCCCGTTTAGGAAATCATCCCAATCTTGTACAAAGTATGATTGACAATTATGCCCCCTTTTTATTGGTTCGATCATCACCCGCGGAGATTTTAACAGGGAGTCAGTCCCTTAAGTGATTGAGTTGAGAACAGCAGATAGGGTCTCTTTAGCAATATGTTTATTGCGAATGGAATCTTTCTGAATGGTTAAAAGAAAACGCACCGCTGAACACTCCAGACGAAGACAGGTTTTACTCACAGGAAAAGAGGGTGATACCGATTATCCGTTTCTTGAAGAGTCCAAAAACGTTACGTTTTAACCTGAGTTCGATTCATAAAAAAGTAAAAGTAAACTCCCCCTTCCCCCTTGTTAGAGGCTGTGAGAAATTAAAGACTAAAGTTCCGGCCAACCTAACTTTTTTAAGGCTACGAATTTATTTCGACCCTCCCCTCTCTGTCAAGTCCCGCAGGGCGAAGAGTTTGTCCGGCCACCGACGGAAGGGGTCGGGGGTGGGTCAGAAAGACTTGCAGTGCTGAATTTAACAGAAACCTTAATTTACTTAGGCACCATTTCTTTGAAAATCAATTTTCTTACAGCCCCGTTAGGGGAGACTTCCGATTTTAATTTTAAGAATCGAACTCAGGTTTTTAAGTTGTAGTGCAACTTGGTCTAATGAAGAGGAAAGTCCACTCACGGCATCTGCTAAATTTATGAGAGGTTAGCGAACAACGTACGCTTGAGTAATTATCTGATGATCCAATAAACAAAAAAAGCCGCGTCTCTGATGAGACACAGCTTTTTTATAACGTTTATAGAAAAGGATACCGTTCTTATGAAGGGTTCAGAATATTTTCAATGCGTCGGTCTACATCGTTCAGGTGAACCCTGGTTGCACGATCACTTGTACGACCCGCCGCTCTGACTGCGCTGGCCTGCAGATTTTCAAGCTGTTCTCGAACCATTGGGCGTATATCAGACTGACTAACATTTACCTGTGTCCATCCGAGTCTCTGACGGAACTGAGCCGGTATCGTTGGCAGTTCATCAGTCATCAGATCCTCGAGGCGCTCAATGTATGCACGCTGGAGATTCCGCCGGTACACGTTAATTGCTGATCCGTCGGATAGTTCTGACCAAACCGAAGCCTGCACGTCATCCATAAATTCATATGGAGAGTATGACACATCTGAACGTATATCGTATTCAATCAATCGAGCCAGACGCTGCGGATCGAGAATATTATTGAGTACTCTCGCCTGAACACCCCGGAAGGTATCCACAAAATCCGCCTGATTAATCCGGCCAAGAATATCTTCGTTGTACGCCCATGTAGGCGGTGTAAAGGCGTGTGTGCTCAAGAAGCTCATTGCACGCCGCTGATCTTCAACCGGAACCGGACTGTAAACAACACCATCCTGTTCGAAGGTTTTATGTTCTTCATACACGCCGGCAATATTTGATGCAACGTGACCCATATAGCGGCCCCACTGCCCAATTACGTTGCCGTAGAGCTCCTGCAACTGGTCGAAGTTTTCACCGTCTTCTTCTACCCAGTCGATAAGATTGTCGGTGATGACCTGAAGGTTTGCAAGACCATATTCACTGGCGCGCATTGCATCATTTCCGAGATCTTCATTTTGAGACCGCGGATCGATCTTAGAAGATGTTTGGCGGCCGTAGAAGTATAACGGATCATCAGAACGCTCCAGCACCCATTCATCCAGTGTTTCCTGCTGTTCTTCGACAGACATGTCGCCGAACCAGGTGTAACCCCACTTAACAGCCCATTTGTCGTACTCTCCAACCCGTGGATGAAAGTTTGTAACGCCATCACCAGGCTGAGCCACGTAATTGAAACGGGCATAGTCCATGATGGACGGCGCTGTACCGTGAGTGTCGGTAAATGTTGGTGACCTCAGAGAGTCAACCGGTGTTGCGTAGCTTGAACCGTAATTGTGCGGGAGACCCAGCGTATGGCCTACCTCGTGAGCTGAGACAAATCGGATAAGCTCGCCCATCACTTCGTCCTCCATATTAACCAACCGTGCTTCAGGGTTGGCGGCAGCGGTTTGCACGAAATACCAGTTTCTAAGCAGGTTGGCTACGTTATGAAACCAGCCAATGCTCGATGATAGAATTTGCCCGGACCGGGGGTCGTGAACATGTGGTCCGTAGGCGTTCTGAGTTGGAGACGCAAAGTAGCGAATCATGGAGTTACGTATATCTTCAGGACTGAAATCAGGATTTTCCTCCGGCGTCGGTTCCATCTTGCCGATGATCGCATTTTTAAAACCTGCGGCTTCAAATGCAACCTGCCAATCATTCACACCCTGAATTAAATGCTCTCGATATCGTTCGGGAGTGGCTCTGTCAATATAAAATACAATCGGCTCTATAGGCTCAACGAGTTCGCCGTTCATATAGGCCTCTTTATCTTTGGGAACAAGGCTCCATCGTGTAATGTCCTGGGTTGTTTCTGCACGGTGAACATCGAGTCCATAATCGCGCTTTGTGACGCTGAAATAGCCCACACGCTGATCGTAAACGCGCGACTGGAGCGGTTCTTCTCTCATAAGAATCATACTGTGATTGATCTCGAGAGATATAGTTCCGGTCGATGAATTAGATGGCGGTTCAGACGCTTCATATGTTAACAGATGGCGTGCTTCAATATTTTCCGGAAAACTTTTAACACTTTCAATAAACGTTCTGCTGCCATCCAGACGGCGCACCTGATACTCGCGGCGTTCTCTTTGCTCAAGACCCAGTGCCGGTACATCTGACTCAAACAGATCTGTCACTTCAATAACTGTTCCGGTTGAATCTTCATTAAGCGCTTTAATTTCGAACGTCATAATGATGGGTTCAAAATTTGAATTCTGGACTGCCTCATAAATAGAAAGCGTATCGCTTGCCGTATTTTCAAATGAGACGCGTCTTAGCAGGATATCATCCTGGCGGCGCTCCCAGCGCAGCACCTGGTTGCCGAAGCGTTCACCACCGTAGCCGATACCATCCGCAGTTTTTGTGATTCTGGACACCATGAGCATCTCACGACCTAACAGTGTGTCCGGAATTTCATAGAAGAAGGAGCCGTCGTCTTCATAAACAGTAAAAAGCCCTTCATCTTTCTGGAATGAGTCCTCAATGACATCACTGAATGCCTTGATACCTTCATCTGATGAAGAATCTTTCATTGATGAGGGTCGCTCAGACGGTGTATCATCTTGCGAGGCGCCGAATATACCGCATCCGGCAAGCAGAAACAGCGACAGCAAACCTGTAGTTATTTTCAAAAATAGTCTATTCATTTTCATAAGGAAAAATTATTGGATTGGATTTAGATGCACAAAGTCGTCTTAAACATAATTTCTATCAAGTAAAAAAACACAGGTTAATGTAAAATGATCTTAACAGAGTCTGATTTACAGGAATGATTCAGATAACCTGAACGGTACTGCAATATTCTATATTTAGTATTAATGACAACATTATGTTAATTGTTCACACAACTGTGTACCTTATTGGGATGCATATAATTCCAAAAACCATCCGATGAAGTCGAAAAATATAGAATTCAACGGTGCACTTGGCGATAAACTGTCTGCCCGACTGGACAGAGCTGATGGTGATGAGATTGGTTTTGCACTTTTTGCGCACTGTTTTACGTGTTCAAAAAACTTAAAGGCTGTCGGTCATGTTACCAAATCGCTGGCCGACAGAGGCATTTCAACACTCAGGTTCGATTTTACGGGACTGGGGCAAAGTGATGGAGAGTTTGCAAATACCAATTTCAGCTCTAATGTTGAGGATTTGGTTGCAGCAGCTGAATATTTGGATGCAGAGTTTGAAGCACCTTCACTGCTTGTTGGTCACTCGCTTGGTGGTGCGGCTGTGCTTCATGCCGCTCATAATCTCGATTCTGTCAAAGCTGTCGCCACCATTGGGGCCCCCTCTGACCCAACCCATGTAAAAGAAAATTTTGAGATGAAATTGGATGAGATCGAAGAGACCGGGGAGGCTGAGGTAACGCTGGCGGGACGCCAGTTCAAAATAAAGAAGCAGTTTCTGGACGATCTTGAAGATGCCGGGCGTGAAGATAAAATCAGCACTCTTAATCGCGCGCTCTTAATTATGCATTCGCCTCTTGATAAAACCGTTGGGATTGATAGCGCAGCCAAACTTTATTATCGCGCAAAACATCCCAAAAGCTTCGTATCACTCCACCAGGCTGACCACCTTTTAACAAATCCGGAATTCAGTAAATATGCCGGAAAGCTAATAGCTCAATGGAGCGAGATATATATCTAAATCGAAAGTTGTCTGTTAACTATACTTATAATTTAATCCATCAATACAATGACAATTATCAAAATAAATACACTACTGTTAACATTACTGCTGTTCGTATCATGTGCCGGGCAGCCAGACACACAACAGGACTCTGACATGACCGCATCAGAAAGCGACATGAGCAGTTCCGCAGAGGACATTACTGAGCTCGTGGCAGTATTGCACTCCACTGAAGGCAACAGTGTAAACGGCGTAGTACGATTTTTTGAAACGGACGAAGGGGTTCGTGTTGTAGCTGATATAAATGGGCTCGCACCCAACTCAACACACGGATTTCACATCCACCAATATGGCGACTGCAGTGCGCTTGACGGTACAAGCGCCGGCGGACATTTTAACCCACAAAATACACAGCACGGCGGACCCGACTCCGAGGAACGACATGTTGGCGATCTTGGTAACATAGCGGTTGATCAAAACGGACTTGCTGAGCTTGACACGATTGACCCGATGCTCTCCTTTGATGGTGCTAACAGTATCATCGGGCGCGGTGTTATAGTTCACGCCGGGGAAGACGACCTGGAAAGTCAGCCAACAGGAGCTGCAGGCTCGCGACTGAGCTGCGGAGTGATTGGCGTAGCACAGCAGTAAGAATCCTTTTAAATTCCTGATTCTTCCATGAAAGCCTGCCTGATATTCATCTGGCAGGATTCTCGAATAACCTTTTTTGATCAGCAATCAATCGTCGATGAAGAACTTCCTATTAATTGTTATACTACTACTTTTGCCACAGGTACTTCTGTCTCAGAATAACTCAGCTATAGATGGAACCTGGGACGGATCTATCATTCTTCAGGGTCAGCCTCTTCTGATTTCTGTCACATTCAACACAATGGACGGCATAACAGACGGATCCATGAATATCCCTCAGCAGTCTGCATTCAACCTTCCGGTAGACGTTCCGGTTCTTACCTCTGATTCACTGGAATTTTCATTTCAAACTGGCAGAGGTACAGCAACCTTCAGGGCGAGTCTGAACGACCCGGAATCCGATGAAATCGACGGAATCTTTATTCAGTCGGGTGTTGAACTTCCCTTTGAAATGTCGCGATCAAACAGTGAGGGAGATTCAGATATTGGCTATTTCTCCGAAGAAGAAGTGGTCATAACCACGGATTCGCTGGCTATTGCCGGCAGTCTTGTGCTACCCGACACGCTTCAAAGCCGTTCGCTGGTCGTCTTTATCAGCGGCAGCGGATCTCAGACCAGAAACAGTTCCGTTGCCGGATTTGAACTATTTGAAGAGCTGGCAAATCAACTGGCTCTTGAAGGCATTGCCAGCTTCAGATACGACGATCGTGGGACAGGCAATTCAACCGGAAACAGTGACGCCACTTTGGTTGAACTTGCTGATGATCTCGTATCTGTAGCCACCCACTTTTCTGACGAGCAGAATGGTATCGGTATTGACAACATCGTTTTTTTGGGCCACAGCCAGGGCGGGCTGGTTAGTCTGATTGCAGCAGACGATTTCGTACCTGAAAAAGTTGTGCTGATGGCGACACCTATGCTACCTGGTGATGAGATCATCACTCAACAGATTCAGCGGATATCGGAGGAGCAGGGTATCCCGGAAGATGTGCTGAAGAAAAATCTGGAGTTCCAGCAGAGAGTATATGAGGCGGCCCGAACCGGTGAAGGCTGGAGTGATCTTGAAGCCGATATTGAGGAACGTCTCAGGGAGCAGCTAAATCAGCTACCCGATTCACAGCAGTCCACTCTTGGCAATATGGATCAGTTTATTCAATCACAGGTATCACGGCAGCTTGACGGCGCTAAAAGTCCATGGTTTAAATCATTCATAGAAACAGATCCGCGCCCACTTTTGATGTCGCTTAATGTTTCGGCTCTTGCTGTTTTTGGTGAAAAAGACTCTCAGGTACAACTTTCTCCCAATCGAGACGCACTGGAGCAGATTGAAGGAGATTTTAGTATCAGCATTATCCCGGAAGCAAATCATCTGTTTCAGGTTTCTGAGTCGGGAATGCCGGGCGAATATGGAATTCTTGATAAAGAGTTTGCTCCTGGACTGATTACTCAGATTGCGGAGTTTCTAAAGCAGGTTGAATAAAACCAGGAATCGCCCTCTATAGTTGTAGCCCGGATAATAGCTACCTCGGTTCGATTAGTATTTTTTCAAATTAAATAGATAAAATGGCCCTAACAAGAAAATTGTGAGGGGTCCCCATCGGTTTTTTCCACAATCTGATAAACATCCCCCTCAATCCCCCTTTTTTCGCCGCAGGCATCCCTTAGTAGGGAAAGGGGGACTTTTAAAATTCGATTTGTTAATCGAATCAATTTTATCAGCTTTTACTCAGGTCTCCAGCTTTTCATCCGATCGCGAATCACCGTTTCCAGTTTATCAACAGACACCCGCTCCTGGGCCATATCATCACGATACCGGATTGTTACCGTATTATCTTCCAACCCTTCAAAATCAACTGTCACGCAAAATGGCGTACCCGCTTCATCCTGCCGGCGGTATCTTTTTCCGATTGAACCGGACTCATCGTACCGGACCATAAACTGATCATTCAGATCGCCTTCAATTTTATGCGCCAGCTCCTGAAGCTCCGGCTTTTTCATGAGCGGGAAAATACCCACTTTTGTTGGCGCAAGTTTAGGGTGCATTTTTAGCACGGTTCGGGTATCTCCGTCAACTTCTTCTTCACGATAGGCGTCGCAAAGCACCATCAATGTTACACGATCGAGGCCCACAGAGGTTTCAATCACGTACGGAATATACCGCTCCTGCTCTTTTTGATCGAAATACTCCATCTTCTTACCGGAATACTCCTGGTGGCGCGACAAGTCGAAATCAGTGCGGTTGTGGATTCCCTCAACTTCCTGCCAGCCAATTGGGTAGTGATATTGAATATCAGCGGCCGCACGGGCGTAGTGTGCCAACTTATCCTCTGGATGCGGCGCGACGCGAAGGTTCTCATCCCTGATGCCTATATCTTTATGCCACTGGAGGCGTTTTTCGAGCCAGCTGTCGTATTGTTCTTCATCATCTCCCGGCTTCACAAAGTATTGCATCTCCATCTGCTCAAACTCGCGCATTCGAAACACAAACTGCCGGGCAACAACCTCATTCCTGAAGGCTTTACCAATTTGTGCAATCCCGAACGGCACCTGTACCCGGGCGGTGTCCATCACATTTTTAAAGTTCACAAAAATTCCCTGGGCCGTTTCAGGACGTAGATAAATGGCGTCATCATCACCCGATGATGTAGCCCCGTAATGAGTTTTGAACATCAGGTTAAACTGCCGGACATCGGTCCAGTCGAACGCGCCGGATTCGGGGGCGCGGATTTCCTCATTTATGATAATATCGTGCAGATCTTCGCAGAGTCCTTTACGCGTTCCCGTCGTGTCCAGCCGATCCTGAAGATCATCCGCCTTCTCTTCCTTCCCTTTTCCGCGCAATTTCAAAATATGCTGCTCAATGAGCATATCAGCCCGATATCGTTTTTTAGACTGTTTATCATCAATCATCGGGTCGTTGAAACCATCCACGTGGCCACTCGCCTCCCATGTTTTTGGGTGCATAAATATTGCAGCGTCCAGCCCAACCACGTTTTCATGTTTACGGGTCATAGCCGCCCACCAGTCATCCCGGATATTTTTTTTCAATTCAGATCCAAGCGGCCCGTAATCATACACCGCGGCAAGCCCGCCATAAATTTCAGATGATTGATAAATAAATCCCCGGGCTTTGGAGAGAGATACAATTTTATCGAGATTGTCGAGGTTGGATTCGGCCATCGTTACGTTCTTGTCAGGTTTTCATTATTAATCGAGTTGACAGCCGGTAAAGATAGCAAAATTCTGTCCTTTCATGAATCGATTGTCTGAATCATTTCTTATTTTTAAGGCTTTCTGATATTTTCACACTGATATATTCGTATACAAGATCATTATTGATAAAATAAGATCACGATTTACAAACCCTTTATCTATCACAATGCCTGATTACAATGTAGGAATTCTTGGCGCTACCGGCGCTGTTGGTCAAAAGTTTATACGCCTTCTTCAAGATCATCCATGGTTTAAAATTGCCGCTCTTGGCGCCTCGAGCCGATCGGCGGGAAAACCGTATGCCGAGGCTGCCAACTGGATTGAGTCAGTCGAGCTTCCGACCGGTATTGCTGATATTGTTGTAAAAGAGTGTGCCCCCGAAAATTTTTCAGATATCAATTTTGTTTTTTCAGGGCTCGACTCATCAGTTGCCGGTGATATTGAGCTGGCATTTGCTAAGTCGGGTATTCCGGTAATCAGCAATGCCAAAAATTTCCGCACCGACCCAACAGTACCCCTGCTCATTCCGGAAGTCAACCCCGACCATATTCAGCTTATCGATACGCAAACGTTTACCGACGACAGAAGCGGCTGGATTGTGACAAATCCCAATTGTGTAGCCGTTCCACTTACAACGTCACTAAAACCACTGCACGATCATTATGGCATCAAAAGTGTTATTTTAACCTCAATGCAGGCGGTTTCAGGCGCAGGATATCCCGGCGTTCCCTCGCTCGATATTCTGGGAAATGTGATTCCACATATCGGCGGTGAAGAATCAAAAATTCACGCCGAGCCTCTCAAACTTCTCGGAACATTAAATGATGGAAAACTGACCCATGCCTCATTCCCGGTTCAGGCAACGGCCACGCGAGTTCCCGTTATCAATGGTCATATGCTGTCCGTCACAGTAGAGCTGACCAACAAACCCGGTTCAGAAGATGAGGTCATCGAACACTACAAAACCTGGCAGAGCCCCATTAAAGAGCTTGACCTTCCGTCAGCTCCGGATTTCCCGATCTACTACCACGACAACCCGTTCTACCCTCAGCCACGGCTGCATGCCGACAGTGAGCGGGGCATGCGCACAAGCGTTGGCAAGATGAGGACATCCAATGTGCTGGATCTCTCCTACATTGCCATGGCACACAATACTGTACGTGGAGCTGCCGGAGGCGCAATTTTAAATGCAGAACTTCTTGTGAGAAAAGAGTATCTGTAACGCTTCAGAAAACAGGTTCTACAGGAAAGTTTGTGGGTAAGTAGATGAGGTTGTTTGTTCAGCGACCTGGCTGAGTGGCCACGCGTGCCAGTTTTATCTTTACAATTTTTCTTTGCTGTTTGCGTGGGCTCCTGCAAGAGTCGCGATTTTCTGCTCTTATTTTTTTGAAGCAACAAATATTCTCTCCAATTCACAACTGGCAGGTACTTCGCTCCTCTACGTACTCTACCAGGTTGTTTTGTTCAGCACCATGTTACATTTTTAATAAGATTCAACAGGGTAAATCCACTACAAAGGGGATCGCTAACCATTGAGGTTTTTCGAACTACTATTCTGTTTTACTTTAAAAAATCAGACCTCTACCCACAAACTTTCCTGTAGATCCAGAAAACATAGCATTCAGACCAAAGCCCGGCTTATGAATCCGGGCTTTTTTATTGGTTAGAGATATCTCACCCTTTTTCTCGCACATGTCACCCCGATTAAAACAGTGTCGCGATAGCAAAATTCACAAAAAAGCCTTCATACCATTCTGGGAACGATAATTTTTTTACTAAAAGTGTAAGGGATCGGCACTTTTTTGATCATACACACTAAAAACAAGACACACTTAGATAAGTTTGGGAAGTGATAGAGCAACACTTTCCAAACGTCCTTCTTTGAAAGCCGGAGTTGATTTGCCGGCTTTCAATTTTTTTACCTCATCCGGCACGTCAGGAATAATCACAGAGAGATGAAAACCAGCCTAATCTTATTTACTCTCATTATCACTCTTTTACCCACGGCTGTATACCCGCAGACAACCGTGCTGCAGGATAATTTTGAAGATAACGATCTGACCCTCAATCCAACCTGGAGTGGTGATCTTGACGATTTCAGTTTTGATTCAGAATCAGAACAGAACAATACACTTCTTCGGCTTGATGCAGATCCAGATCCCACCCGAACCCAGATCGTTGCGGAAAGCGCTACTGTAACGGGGACCTGGCAGTTTTACGTCAGGCAGGATTTTAATCCATCTAACTTCAACAGGGCGTTTATTTTCCTGATGGCTGACCAGGCGGACCTGAATTACCTTGACGGCAGCAACGTCAGCGGGTATGCTCTTCGTACAGGCGATAACGACTCGCCCAGAAAATTCAGGCTTGTCCGGTTTGATGCAGGTAATCAGACAGAGATGATTGAATCCGACACCGTCATAGAAGAGGGAGTCGGTTACTCCATTCAGGTATCAAGATCTGAGGACGGCGTCTGGCGCCTGTCTGTAGCACCCGGACGTAATCAGACTCCGCTGCCTGAAAGCGAACCCGTCACAGACCAAACGTATACCAGCTCTTCTTACTTCGGCCTTCTTCTGAGGTACTCATCCGGAAATATCAACCGGTTCTATTTTGATGATTTCCAAATACAGAATATGGATCCTTTTCGGCTGACGGGTGCTGATGTGATTTCAGCAAAAACTATTAAGCTCCGGTTCAACTATCCCCTCGATTCTGCCTCTCTGCAAACATCCAACTTTTTCACGTCATCACTGGGCAACCCGACAAGCGTAACGGCCGGCAGCTCCGAATTTAACGTTCATATCTCCTACCCGACAATTATACCGAATAGCGATTATACAGTACAGGTGTTTAACCTGAAAAATATATACGGAAATAGTCTCGCAGCTCCTTCAGAAACAAATTTTCCATTTGTAAACCCATTTTCCCTTCTCGCAGCAGAGGTTACTTCTGACCGGTCGATAGATCTCACATTCAGCAGTCCCCCTGATTCGGATAGCACAGTTCCTGAGGACTTTTTGATTAATCAGCAGCTGAACCCTACCCGGCTGCGGTTCGACTCATCCAGGATAAACCTGCAGTTTAACAGGGATCTCCCACAAGGTGAGATTACCATCGTAATGAATGAGCTTGAGAGTTCCGATGGATGGAAAATTCCCAATGGCACATTGGTTTCAACGTACCGATTTGGCGCCGCTGTAAAAGGAGACATTGTTATAAACGAGTTTTTATATCGGAGAGCATCCTCTGAAGACCCGCAGTTTGTGGAGCTTTTAAATAGTACCGATCAAACCTTCGACCTCAGTGGCTGGTTTCTTGAAACCGATCGTGGCTCCGCAGATCTTCCCCCCGGTACCATTCTTGAACCATCAGGCTATCTTCTGTTGATGGATAAACCCGGATTATTCGAGGCCGGCGGTCGTGCGGTTGAACTTTCTGGCTTTGTGCCACTGCGAACGACCGGGGACAACATCGTCTTGCGAAATAATGACTCTGTACCGATCGATAGTCTTACATATGAGCCATCCTGGGGCGGTAATGAGTCCGGCATTTCTCTCGAGCGAAAAGATCCTGACGCCATATCTATTGACCCGGTGAACTGGTCAGGCAGCATTGCAGACGAAGGATCCACCCCGCTCGAGCAAAACTCGCAATTCCTTCGTGACGTGACGGCTCCGGAACTTCTCTTTGCCCGATTTCAGCCCGACAGTGAAACAGTGCTTGTTCGGTTTGATGAATTCATTGACGCTGCTATGCACTCCGATATCTTACTTAACCAAAGCCCAGCGACCGTGATCGAAACTAATGACCGTATGAGAAATGAGTTGTTGGTTGAAGCTTCTGATATGAAGACCGGCCGGGAAATTCTTATTGAAGTAAACGGTGCCGCTGATTTTCAGGGAAACCGCTCGAGTCGCCAGCAACTTCCTGTTGCCAAGCCGCTTCAGGCGGGAGATCTGGCAATCAACGAAATTATGTTTGATCCACTGGATGATGACTTCGATCAGCTGGCCAATCAATCCGATTACCTCGAGTTAGTTAATCGACGTCCATATGCCATTTCTCTCGAAGGAATCTACATTCATGATCAACCGGACGAGAATGGGGAGGTTAGTGAAATGATTCCCGTATCAAGCCAATCGAAATGGATTCCGGCCAATGGGTTTGCATTGATTTACCCTGAAGATGAGCCCGGTAGGTTTGAAAGAAGCCGGGTGGGACTGTTTTTCAATCTTACCAACACTATTGATTCTCATGTACTGCAGATTGAGCGAAGCACTCTGAGCCTACCACTTGCCGGTCGTGAGGTTTATCTGTCCGACAGCCTTGGAACTACCGTTGATCAATTTCATTACCTGCCCGGGTGGCACAACCCCAACCTAATTGATACAAAAGGTATTTCGCTGGAAAGAATTGATCCTGACGGTGAATCGACAAATGCTGCCAACTGGGGATCCAGCACAATTCCTGCGGGCGGTACACCCGGAGCTGAAAACTCACTCTATCAAACCCCGCAGGCGGCAGCCGAAATAAACAGTATCATTTTAGGACCAAATCCATTTTCGCCGGATGAAGACGGGCATCAGGACAATCTATTCATCAGCTACTCATTTGAAGACCCAAACTATATGCTTAGAGTCCGGATTTTTGACCGGCACGGACGTCTTGTTCGCTCCCTGGCCCATTCCCATCACGCCGGGTTTAATGGATCATTGACCTGGAACGGCAGAAGCGATGACGGGGTAACCGGCAGGATAGGAATATATATCATCCATGTTGAGGCCTTTAACAGTTCGAACGGCGACAAAAAGCTGTTCAAGGAAGTAGCGGTACTGGCGCGACGGTTTTAAATACTCTCTAAAAGAGTATGAAGTCTGTTGGTCAGTTTTGTCACAAATGGCTCGTGTTCCGGTTTCATCAACACGCTTCGCAACAGGGTCACCGTTTCGGCATCCGTCTTATACTCCGGAAAATGGACGCTAAACTCTTCGGTACTCAGTTTATAAAGGCTTAAATGCAGACCCTCTTTGGGGGCAGCATCTGCACCCGCACGGAACAGGCTATTGCTCAATTCAGAGACTGCGGAGAGTGTCTTCGGTTCAGGAATAGGAAAATAAGCTAATATGTCCAGGTCAGGCTCTCTAAAACACTCAAACCGGTCGGACCTGTTCAGGTTCCTGTGCAACAGCCGTGCAGCCGTAACCGTCGATTTCAGATATCTGCCGAGCCCCTCATCAGTCAAGGGAAATAACTGAAGTGTTGCCCAAAACGCTGCAGCAGAAGCCCCTGCCCGGGAACATTCCAGACTGATTTCCCCGAGATGCAGCTCATCAGATGTGAAGTAGGTGTAAGGCGAATCGTGCTTGAAATAGGAGCCAACGGCCGGATCCCTGAACATGATGCTTCCGCATCCATATGGCTGCAGCCCGTGTTTATGCGGATCAATGACGATACTGTCCGCCTTGCCCAGTTCAGCCCAGTGCTTTGAAGAGTTTAATTCCGATTCGATAATTTTAAAAAACCCTCCATAGGCCGCATCAACGTGAACTCTGACTCCATTTTCCTTCAATGCTGGGAGAAGATCGGCCAGCGGCTCTACATCTCCCAACCCGGTTGTCCCCATAGTAATGACCACGGTTCCCACCCGGTCCAAATTGTCCATAAGATAATCCCAGTCCGTTTCCCCATCATTTTTTAAAGGGATTTCTATAAACTCGGCGTTTAGAACCCTGCACATTCGCCTGTGGGTGTAGTGAGCCTTTGTTGATGCAGCAATTGCTTTTTGGGGATGAATCTCCCTTGCAACGAAAAGTGCCTCCAGATTGGCAATCGTACCACCTGATGTCAAATGACCGAGATAGGGATTATCATAACCCACCATTTCAGCCAGTTTTGCGACAGCCTCTTTTTCCATTTCAGAGGTAGGCGGCCCGCCATCAAGCGCATGATTGTTTGGATTTATCGTCATTGCCATTGCATAGGCAATCCACGCAAGCGGATGGGGCGGTTTGAGCATTTGCCCCGCATACTGGGGATGGTGAAAAGGATAATTTCCCTCCAACCGCTTTTGCAGATCCTGAATAATTTGAATCATATCGGGCGTATCGGTAAAACCAACCAGCTGCTCTTCCCCGTACTGAGTGCGCCAGTCGTCAAGCGCCCTCAGGGCAGATTGCAGAACGGGTAGATATGCTTCATATCGATTCAAATCAGTGTTTTTTTAAATAAGAATAAATGAAATCCCAACAGTAATGGACTGCCGAATCTGAAGTTCTTTTGAGAAATCATCGTCATAAGCGATTTCAAACCGCAGCGATGTGTTTATGAAATCATTTATGTTCCCAATGAACTCATTTGAAAAGAACACATCTGTACTGCTGATTGACTGGTTCAAACTGGTAAACGATTCTGCGGAAGAACTCATCACAATATTTGATGCAATATTCTGCTGGTAGGTTGCCCCAAGACTGATACCGGCCTGATTCCTGAAGTTATCACCTTCCGGCAATCCGTATCTATTGTTTTCTAAAACGCTCTCATCCGTTACAATTGTCTGCTGAAACCCAAGACCCGATTCGAACGAAAAGTGATCTCCCGGAGTATACAATAAACCTACATTTTCGCTGATGTATGCCGGTGAAAGAAAGTTAGAAATCAGCAGATCCGGATCATCCGCTTCCTCGCCGTACTCGAACCCGCGATCAAACTGCGTTCTAAAGTTTAAATTCCCGTACAGTGAAAAATAGCCACTGGTTCCCAGATCATACAAAAACCTGTTTCTGATTGAAAAGCGGTCATCTGTCTTACGTGTTCCCTCGCCATCAATGCGGGTTTTACCATATCTTGTATTAATGAGGAATCCATAAGAGAATTTACCGTCACGATAGTAGGATCGCAAGACTGAATTTCCCGATACAGCTATATTGTTCACGCCACCCTGCGACCAGTTGGAGTACGACGCCTGAGCACCGTTAAGGCCGGCTACCCAGCCGTAATCCCACCCTGAGAGAGTGTCCGGTACAACGATAGTTTCCTGTGCCTGCATCTGTGTAGCAGACATGAAAAGAATGAATAGTAATCCTAAATATTTTTTCATTGTAGAAATTGCCTTATTTTTTAGTTAGCAATACCTGAAATGGCTGATTATTTTTGAGCTGAAAATCTACGTGTTCATTTATTTTTGTAGGAACTTTTAATCCAACGATGTCAGCCGCAACCGGTAGCTTTCTGTGCCCCCTGTCTATAACTGAGACAACTGTAACAAACTCGTAATCGTAGAGTTCCGGAATACCTGTGAGTGCACGAAACATGGTGGTTCCCGAATAGATTACGTCATCAATTATAATCAGCTCTTCGCTTCTTTTTTCTGAAAAATCAACTGTTTCATCCGTATCAATAAACATTTGATGAAGATCTGCTTTAGTGCCGGCATCGGCGGATATAAACTGTTTCATCAGTTGCGCGACCGCGAACCCCCGCTCATTCAGCCCGATTAAATCTACAGAATGGCCGCGTGATTTTTCCACCACTTGAAATGCCATACGTTTAATAATGCGGGTCAGACGCTGATGATCAAGTAATACCATTATTTTTAATTTATTTATTGTGAAAGAGTTCAAGTTATCCATTTTTAAATTCTATAAGAAACATGAATTTATTTCATTTTCCGTTCACAATTGAAAGCGCAGTAAATATTGATTTTAAATCTTGCCCCTTCAGTAAATAAGTGTCTATCTTTAATCTTAGCTGTTTCAACCAGAAATAGCGCTTACAGGTCGTACAATATAAAAGAGACGTAAATTATTGCATAATCTTTGAATATTTAACAATATAGAACATAGCGATTAGGTCATCGTTAATAACGCTAATGCAATATCATTTCCACAATTGTGCCTGTACGGGCAAATATATAAGACTGTTTACATTCACTTCATCACCAACACTTATGAAACTTAACCTACTTATGAAACTTAACCTGCAAAAAACGGCAACAGCCTGTGGCTTATTCGCTTCCGGTGTTATTGCCGGATACACTGTATCCTGTATGTCTCATCCATTGAAAAAACACCTGCCAGTCGTCCGGGGTTATGCTACATCCCTGGCCGATTTTAAAATCATGCCCATTATTCCGGAATTCGATACCGACACTCCACTGGATGATCTCGGGCTTGATCTCGCCATGAATGAGTAGTGGCTATCCATATCAGGAAACGCTGCTACAGTGGATTTGGCAGGAATTGGAGTTCGACACCACCTCACTGCAAACAACAGATGGGCAGCCTGTGGAGATCATAGACCCTGGCACCATAAACAATGGTGCGGGGCCAGACTTTACCGGTGTGTCGGTCAGAATCGGCCCACTTAAGTTATTTGGCGATGTTGAAATACACATACACCCGGGCCACTGGGCGCAGCACAACCATCAGGCTTCAGCGAGGTTCAACAGGGTTGTTCTCCATGTGGTGTATGATCTCGGCTCTCCAAACGCTCCTTCGGCCCGGCGACCAGATGGAACTATTCCTCCCATATTGCAGCTAAAACCTTGCCTGCAAAAGTCTCTTGCTCATCTTTTTGAACGGAAACAAAAATCCGGCTTGCCGTGCGCCGGACATTTTTTGTTTCTCAATCAGAATGCTTTTGAGGCGCAAATCGAGAAAGCCCACCGCCACTATTTCGAATATAAAACCGATTTTCTACTCGATCGATACGACAGCAGCCTTCCCCTCCCAAAAACATGGCTAAAGATGTTTACACTGGGGCTTTTTCACACGCTCGGAATTCCGCATAACAGAAACCAAATGGAGCAGTTTCATGAGACGGTCTCCGGACTCTTGCTTTCTCAACCCATTGACGAGTTTATTCAGTCAGCCGTCTCCGCCGCATTTGACAACAACTCCCAGGACACCATTTCCTGGATAAATTCCGGCATGCGTCCCGCAAGCCTCCCGTCCCGGCGCGTCACCCAGGCGGCGGCACTCTACCACTCCATATACTCTTTACCGTTTAAAGCATTTCTATCAACAGAACCTGATGCCTGGCCACAGATACTCGGCCATATACCGGCAAATTCTCAGCCCGGCGGTCAGATTCGATCTATTCTGCAGCATACCATCTTCTACCCTGCGACCTATCTGCTTGGAGATTTTCTGCATGCTCAGAAACTAAAAAAGCACGCCTACCGGAAATGGCTCAACGCCAGTGGCGGCATTCCGGGGGAAGTCAGCAGACCATTTCAAACGTCCGGATTCAGCATCAACGATAAGACCCGAAAACACGGATTAGCCCATCAATTAAAAAGGTATTGCCGGCCATTGAACTGTCATAGATGCGAAGTGTTTAAAAAAGCAATTAATCCTTGACTGAAAAATTTTACCTTTCTATCTTTGGTGTCTGTTAACTTTAGCAGAATGCCCGGTCGTCTAATGGCAGGACAGCTGGTTTTGGTCCAGTCAGTGGGGGTTCGAATCCTCCCCGGGCAACATTAGAAAGGATGCCAGATTGGTGATCCTTTTTCTTTTATTCACACTTGAATCTAAGTTCGTTGGATACGCCTTTAGCCATTTTCGCCGGGAGAAGCAACATTGCACTATCCCGTGCTATTGCTGAAAGTTACGGCACAAAACTTGGTGAAGTCACTATCAAATCTTTTTCTGATGGTGAGCTTTATGCCAAATACGAACAGAGCATTCGCGGAGAGGATGTGTTTTTGATTCAATCCACACCGCCTCCCGGTGACAATATTATTGAACTTCTGCTTTTACTCGATGCGGCTAAACGAGCGTCGGTGAAACGCGTAACGGCCGTCATCCCCTATTTTGGATATGCGCGCCAGGATCGTAAGGATCAGCCCCGCGTTTCCATTGCCGCTAAACTGATGGCAAATTTATTAGTTGAAGCAGGAGCCGACAGAATTTTAACCATGGATTTGCATGCATCGCAGATCCAGGGCTTTTTTGATATCCCGCTTGATCATCTGTATGCAAGCCGGGCTTTCATTGATCACTATAAAAAAGAAGATCCGATAGACAATCTTGTTGTTGTCGCGCCGGACGTGGGCAGCATTAAAATGGCCCGCTCCTATTCCAAACGGATTGGAGCAAGCCTTGCATTTATTGACAAGCGGAGGCCGAAACAGAACGTTGCCGAGGTAATGAACATTATCGGTGAAGTTAGGGGTAAAAACATATTGATCATTGATGATTTGATTGATACGGCAGGCACACTTACAAATGCTGCCGTTGCCCTGAAAAAACGCGGTGCACTGAGTATCAGAGCCGCGTCAACCCACCCGATTTTATCCGGACCGGCTTACCAGCGAATTGAAGATTCGCCTATTGATGAACTTCTTGTCACGGATACAGTTCCGTTACGGAAGCCATCTGAAAAAATTAAAGTACTAAGTGTCGCCAGTATTTTTGCAGAAGCAATTGAGCGTATTCATACGAACGATACGATCAGCGCACTTTTTGATGATTAATTAATAATTGAACAGACCATGACGCAACCAGAAATATACCCATTAGAGGGAACAATAAGAGAATCAGGCAGAAAAGAGTCCGACAAGCTGCGTGAAGAACTTCGAATTCCCGCCGTTTTATACGGGCCGAAACAGAAAGATAATGTCCACTTTTCAATCAATGAAAGTGATCTTGAGAAGATTCTTTCCCGCAGTGAAACGAAACTGCAAACTCTTACCGTCGACGGTAAAGATTACAGAACCCTTCTCAAAGATGTCGATTTTCATCCGGTGACTGATCGTGTACTTCATGCAGATTTTTACGTGCTTGAATCCGATATCCCTGTTACACTTAAAGTGCCTATCCGCTTGACCGGAACGGCGATTGGTGTACGTGATGGTGGCGGACGTGTTTTTCAACCGATGCGAATTGTTGACATTAAGGTGCTGCCAGACAGTATTCCATCACAGTTTGAGGTAGACATTACGAATCTTGAGATAGGAGATTCAATTCATGTTGGCGATCTCGATATGGAAGACGCCGTAGCGCTGGATGACGATTCCAGAACGATTGTTACAATCGCTCCTCCAAAATCCGAAGCACTCTTTACATCCTCTATACCGACCGAAGAAGAAGAGATTGCTGCAGAAGACGTTGAACTTGAAGAAGGCGAAGAGCTCGAAGAGGGCGAAGAACCTGTAGAGGGCGACGATGACGAAGAAGAAGAGGATAAAAAATAGTAAACGGGCACACTCCCGATACCCATGGCGTTAATTGTTGGTTTAGGTAACATTGGTGCGGAGTACAGTGGTACCCGCCATAACGTTGGGTTTGAACTTGTAGATAAAATGGCTCGCGAATTGTCTGTGGAATTTTCCACGGCGGGCGGGCCTTTTTTGATTGCAGAAGGTTCTTTCAAAGGACAACCGGTGCATTTAATCAAGCCCACAACATATATGAACCGCAGCGGAAGAGCCGTCTCCAGCGCGCTTGCCATTACAGGAAATACGCTGTCTGACTGCCTGGTCTGTTATGATGATATTAATCTTCCGCCGGGGAAAATACGGTTGCGCTCATCGGGCAGTGCGGGTGGTCATAACGGAATCCAGGATATTATCGACCGTATGCAAAGCCGCGATTTTCCACGATTGCGTATAGGTGTCGGAGATGATTTTCGGCGCGGACGACAGGCCGACTATGTGCTCAGCCCGTTTACCGGCGAACAGCGCACGCATGTTGATGAGGCTCTTGACGACTCTGTTGAAGCGTTGTTTACATTCATGCGCGCCGGTATGGAGCAAGCGATGAACGACCACAACTGAGCTGCTGTTTCACGCTTCCGCGTACTTAGATGGACTACTGTAACTCAACGATTTTTTCTATGGATATCTTCAAACTGATTTTTGAACACGACCTGCGGCTTGATCAGCTCAAAGAACGCCACACCGACAGGAGCATGCAGAACGTATCCTCATCGCTTGAAGATTTCCTTAAACCGGACCTTACCTATTCCAAATTTTATATTACGGGCACCCGTCTGGATGAAGAGCGCTTTGGCCTCAACACGCTTTCTGCTTATGACGATATCATCAGTCACCTGAGCACTGCCCTGGCTGACTACCGGATTTTCACGCAAGACGGGCATAACGACCTAACCTCAGCAATAAGTGAAAGCAGCATTGGTGCACCGATCGTACTCTCTTCAAACGACTCAGTAACCTGGGACCTTCAGGATCTCACGATCGATTCTAACAGCAATGCCGGACATAAAAAAGAGTCAATTGCAACGCTCTTAAAAACCGATGATCTTCTGCTCTATAAAGAACAGGCACATCATGGGTTTGATCTGCATCTGTTTTCCAAGAATAACATCTACCGGGATTTCTTTTATCCGCTCAAATCACTGGTGGGAGATCAGTTCAGGTTTTTCAGCATTAATGGAAAGCGAATCCGTTCAGAACGGAAATTTTACTTCGAAACCTGGACCCTCGAAAACCCGCCACATGGCGCAGAAGAGGTGTTTGAGAAAACTATTCTATAGATCCAACATTGCCCTGCCTAATCGATGGCTTCCGTTTTTTCCGCTAAGATGATCAATCGCGAAGATGAGGACTCATCAAACTCTTCGCCGCTATAGCCGCCCCAAATCCCCCGAACAGACAGTCCCGACCGGTCCATAACGTCTTCAAACCACTCTCTGCCGTACAATTTTACACGTTCGGTATACTCTTTTTGTTTTTTTAATTCTTTGCCGCTGAACCGAATTTTTTTATAGACACACTCATTCTCGATATATCTGTCGATCGTGTAATCAATACCTTTATGGCTTCCGTTTTCACTGGGCACGAGCTCATTTTCAACCTTTTTTGAGTTTAAATAATCAATTAGGAAAAGCCCGTTTTCCTTCAGCATGCTGTTTACACTTCTGATGACCCGCTCATTCTCTTTATTATCCAGAAAGTATCCAAAGGTCGTAAACAGATTCAGGGCCGCATCAAACGGACCGGCCAGCGGCTGACGCATATCCTGAACCAGGAATTTCACATTACCCAATCCTCGTTCAGATGCTTTTCGGTTCGCCTTATCAATAGCCTGTGGAGAAAGATCAAACCCGGTGACGTTGTACCCGCGTTCTGCAAGTGTGATGGAGTGACGCCCCCTGCCACACCCCACGTCAACAATGTTTTGATACGCTTCAACCGGAATTGCACGTTCGATGAGATCCGCAAGTTTTTTCGCTTCTTCTTCATTCCTGTACGCATACAAAAGCTCGTATAGCGGACTGTCGAACCACTCCTCAAACCAACTCATCTTTCCTGTGTATTTTATTTTTACAAAATTCCATTTAACCCCCGGGACAAGATAGTATGAGCAGCTCATAATATCACCTTTCTTATGTAATCTCTTCAATGGGCGGAAAACGGCTAATTTCCTTCCGATAAGTGATCATGTTTTTCTATCTTTGGCACAACTCTAAATGAACTAAATAATGTCTTTTACAGAAAAACTCACGCGCTCCATACAGTCTTCCAATTCGGTGTTGAGCGTAGGGCTTGATCCGGACCCCGACAGGATTCCACTTCCATTGCGACAGCAGATAAACGACACTTACGATCTTGTTTTTGAGTTTTGCCGGCGGGTCATCGAATCTACTAAATCTGAGGCTGCGGCCTACAAGCCTAACCTCGCATTCTTTGAAGCACTTGGCACCGGCGGCTGGGAAGTGATGGAGTCCTTGCTGGATGTCATCCCGAACGGAAAAATAATTATTGCTGATGCAAAACGGGGGGATATCGGCACCACCGCTGAAAAATATAAAACCGCATTCTTTGACCGGCTTCAGGTAGACGCCATCACCCTGAACCCTCTGATGGGCATGGAAACGCTCGATCCGTTTCTGAATGATGGCTCTAAAGCCGTATATGTGCTTACAATGACATCAAACCACGGAGCCTCCGATTTTTTACAGAAGCCAATACAGGGAAGGCTCACGCTCGGTGAATATATTTCCGAAAAGCTGAAGAAAAAACAAGAGAATTCTGCGGCACGCATTGGCATGGTTATTGGCGCTACCCAAACCGGCAGGGCCCGACAGATTTTAGGTGTAAACCCCGATGCTCCGCTTCTGATGCCAGGGATTGGAGCTCAGGGTGGAGATCCCGCGCTGCTGAAGGAATTGTTAGACAAGCACAAGGGACTACCACTCATCAACTCTTCGCGGGCTATTCTTTATGCAGGAGAAGACAATGAAAACTGGGAAGAGCTGGTGGCCGTTAAAGCGTCTGAAACCCGGCTGCTGCTGGATCCCATCACACAAACTTATAAAACTCAGGAATGAAAGAAGTTATTCTCTACACAGATGGTGCATGCAGCGGAAATCCCGGCCCGGGCGGTTGGGGAGCACTGCTCATCTGGAACGGCACTGAAAAGGAACTCTCAGGTGGTGAACCGGACACAACCAACAACCGAATGGAAATGAAAGCCATTATTGAAGGACTCCGTGCGCTGAAGGAAAAGTGCCACGTGAAAATTCATAGCGACAGCGCGCTGATCATCAATGCATTCAATCAGAACTGGATTCAGAACTGGCAAAAAAGGGGGTGGAGAAAATCCAACAAAAAACCGGTTGAAAATCAAGATCTGTGGAAAGAGATGCTGAAAGTTATGTCGCCACATAAAGTTGATTGGATTAAGGTAAAAGGCCACTCCACAAATGAGCTGAATAACCGGGTAGACGGAATCGCCGTTGCCGCCTCAAAACAGTATTTTTGATTTATAGCTAAGCTTAACAGAACACTTTATGAGACCTTTAAAAATTGGATTTATTGGTTCTGGATTCATTGCCCGATTTATTGCAAAGGGCATGATTCAGGTCAGGCATTGTGAACTGTCTGCGATTTATGAGCGGTCAGATGCCGCGCAGCTTGCCCAGTATGCAAGAGAAAATCAGCTTGGCGATCCTTTGATTACCAGTTCAATCAAAGAGATTGTGGAGGCCAGTGATGCCATAGCTATCCTGACACCTAATTTTGCCCGTGTCTCAACGATGGAGAAGATTGCCTATGCCGTGGGCGCCGGCTCAGTTCTGACCGGTGTGATTTGTGAAAAGCCGTTGGGCCGTAATGTGGAGGAATCACGCCGGATGGTCCAACTGGCCCGCGAAGCCGGCTTGAAGACAGCATATTTCGAAAATATGCTTTTTATGAACGCGATTAATAATGGCCTTGAACAGCTTCAGCCACAAATGGAATCTATGGGCGGGTTGATGATGTCACGTAGTACTGAAGAACACGCGGGCCCTCACAGCTCCTGGTTTTGGGATCCCACAAAACAGGGAGGCGGGGCGATGTCTGACATGGGTTGCCACAGCGTTGCCGTTTGCCGCCACATGCTCACTCCGCCCGGAAAAGATCCTTCTTTTTTAAAACCGATATCCATGCAGTGCGACATGAGCCTGCTGAAGTGGGGGCAGCCGCCATACCGCAAGCAGCTTCTGGATAAATTCGGTGTAGACTATTCTAAAACACCGGCCGAAGATTTTGCCACGGGAATCATCACGTTTAAAAATCCGGAGACAGGTCAGATTCTGAAAGGGCAGTTTACCGATTCCTGGATGTTTGATAAACAGGGGCTCCGCCTGTCGATGGACGGACTTGGACCCGGATATGCCATGGAAGTGAACACTCTGATCTCCCCGTCCGAAATATTCATTGGTGATGAAGCTGCCAAGGCCGTTGCCGACTCGGAAGCTGCGCTCGAAAAATCGACGTCAACCAAGGGGTTGCTTGCCATTCAACCCAACGAGGCTGATCTATACGGATACACGTCTGAGATGAGAGATGCGGTGACTGCATTCCTGGATGATCGAGACGGTACACTCACCTGGGATTACGGACTTGAAATTTCACGGCTTGTGCAGGCTGCCTACCTGTCAGCGGAAGAGAAACAAACCATCGACCTGACAGATTCAGGGACACTTGACCGGCTTGAAAGCTACAAATCCAAAATTTTTCAGGGCCAGGGCGCCGACGTCTTGTATTAATCATAATATCTGCACCAACTTAGGTCTCTATTAAGCCCCCACTTACCTGAGTTCGATTATAAATACCGAATATAGAAGTCATCCCTGATGAGGCTGTGAGAAATCAATGTAGCAGACGTCAGGTAGGTTAACTTTTTTTTGTTTCTACGCTCTTTATCTCTTTCATTGGAATATTTTTTGACCATCCCAGCCATATAATTCTCAACTCTCCGTCTTGTATGCTGTATCCAAACACGCCAAATGCCGCGGCCACGAGTATAATTCCCAAGCTTATAAAAGTTGCAAAAAGATTCGGAACTATATAGATGATCCCCAGCAACAGAGCGACGACTCCACTCGTGATTGCAATAAGCAAAATATCCCAGGGAACCTTGAAACGGGTTCGAGGGTCAGACAAGATTCACCTTTTTTGCGTTGAAATTTTTTGACGGTACATTCTTTATTGGAGCAACAATATACTCGCACAAGCCAATAATAACTAAGCAATTCAAGTAACACTGCTTATACAGAGATCACAGGTCTGGCTTAGATACTTAGGAAAAACCGATCAAAAGCCCACAACTGACGTTTAAAAACAGAAACGGATTGAGGTTTATTGAAGCTATCTGCTTTATAAAAAAAGCCGGTGACCGCCCAAAGACAGCCACCGGCTCAACCAATATCGTTTGCTAACAGCAGCCAGCCGTTAACCCGTGTCACTTGCGGATTATATTCCTTGAAAACGAACTGTTACTGCCCCACAAAAAAGAGGGCATTTGCGAAAAGCAGTTTTCCGTCTTCCCAAAATCCCCGAAATAGCGGATTATCCACCATATAGACAACCTCTCCCGATCCAACAGATTGAACACCGAACGAAAGGCTCCCCTCGAGATTCTGTTTTGCCAGCTGACCCGCAAAACCACTCATGTGAGCGTCTGCCCGAATTGTCCCGACATTCCACCCGCTTGCGAGATACTCAAATGCAGAGGCGTCTGTTTTGAGGGAGTAGTAGTCCGAATCGTAACCATAGGCCAGCGGATGGGTATGGTCAAGCGTCGTTCTGAAAATAGAGCCCGGTGTGCTGCTCATTGCACGCATACGACTGCTTTCACCATATGTCCGAAGTTTCGATTCCTCATCATCACCCTCTTCTTCTGATAGTGACTTCATGGATATCTGAAAGGCGTCTATTCCGGAAATTGCAGAAACGGCATTATCAATTGCAATCAGCTTTCCACCTGATCTTACCCAGTCAGTCAGCTTACTTTGAGCGCTATCATTCAGCATATCGGAATAGTAGCCGCTGGGCATCACAATTGTGTTGTAATCCTTTAGATCCTCACCGCCAAACTGTTGGGTATGGAAGAGTGTGGCGGGATAGTTCAGCTGCTGATCGAAAAAGTGCCACACCTCACCGGCGGCCAGCGAAGACGTACCATCGCCCATAAATACAGCAACAACTGGTTTTTCTGTATAGGAGACATCCGATGAACCAAAATCAGATCCTTCCTGCACGTATCCGCTGGCGGCACCATGCAGAGACCGACCGTGTTTTGTAGCCGCTTCACGGACTATCTCATCAAATCTGTCGCTCATGAATTTATTACTCGCCCGGGTTATCACAAGTGCCCCGCGCTCAAACTCTTTACTGTCTACCTGAAATGGCACGGTGCTGAATCTGCTGTTCACTCCCATTTTAGTTATCTCAGCCAGGAAACGGGCAGCGTCCATTGATCCCCACTCTGCAATATAAGCATACGGCGTTTCAGCCCCGGTGTACTCAGAATTCCAAAAATCTTCAGCCGATATCTCATCTTCCGGATCGATTCGGCGTTCGGTTGCATACCCGGATAGCCCAAACCGGTAATGAGCTTCCCATGCCGTGATATCGTAGGTCAGGGAATCAGAGAGTGCCGGGTCCGGCTCAAAAAATACCCGTGCAAGCTGTGATTGAGGCTGATAAGCACTGATAATGATATCATCTTCTTCCACAGAAAATCGCTCTGTTTCACCGGTTGCATAGTTATAGCCGTCAGCCCTTTCAGAAGAACCGGCACGCCCGTAACGGATCTGCTGGTTATCAAGAAATGTAAGCAGATTATAGATCTTATCAGGATCATTGCCGGCCCTTACAACATATGTTTTATATTGTCCGGCCGGATTTTCAACGGCGTTGTCAAAATACGTTTCAAACTCGCTCACGACACGCTCTGCATTATTTGAGGTAACCTCTACTGTCGAGATTCCGGTAACGGTGTGATGCGTCAGCCGGTCTTTTAGCGTGAGCGTATCTCCATCTTCCGTCATGACAGCAGCCCCGCCTGAAGATCCTCCGGCCTGCTCATAGGTCATGCCGATAGCGCCGTTAAATGTGGGCCAGGTATCTCCGTAGCTCGGATAAAAGAGATCAAACCGCTGCTTTGTAAAGTAAAGCCAGCCTGCTTCATCAAAATATGATGTATGATTTTCGCCGATAATGGTCTGAAATTCACGCTGCCAGTCTGTAATGGCCTCGTGAAAAGGCTCCGCTGCCGGTGCAAAATAATAAGGAGAGTTGTACCCCTGCTCATGAAAATCTACATGAACATGCGGCATCCACTCCTGATATATAGCAGAACGCATCTGAGATTCCTGCTGTGTTTGCCATGCCCAGTCGCGATTCAAATCAAAATAGTAATGGTTAGATCTGCCGCCCGGCCATGGTTCCTGGTGCTCACGTGATTCAGCTTTGGGATCATAACTGCTTCCAGCTATACCGCGAAACCAGTTCACATAGCGTTCTCTTCCGTCAGGATTCACCATTGGATCCATCACCACCACAGCGTTTTCAAGCCAGGCCGCTGACTCACTATTACCCGGATCAGCCAGCTGGTACAGCGTATTCATTGCCGCCTCACTGCTCGACGTTTCATTACCGTGAATATTGTAGCTTAGCCACAGGATCGCTTTCCTCCGATCCGTGGGTTCGTCCTCCATCAAACCGGTCAGCTTTATATTGTTTGTACGAATTTCGTCAATATTCCGATGATTTTCCGGTGACGTAACGACCAGATAAACCAGTTCACGATGTTCATAAGTTTCTCCGTATGCCTCGATGATTACCCGGTCGGAGTTTTCTGCCACATGGCGAACGTATCCTACCACTTTATGATGGGG